>Ga0315909_10000053_pt1 | contig 147592 bp, 225 predicted proteins | sample LakEriMetagenome_11_FD_203527 | JGI IMG/M metagenome (GOLD analysis project Ga0315909, IMG submission 203527) | Freshwater fungal communities from buoy surface, Lake Erie, Ohio, United States - Buoy 2 MA125 | ecosystem: Environmental > Aquatic > Freshwater > Lake | place: USA: Lake Erie, Ohio... | reverse complement strand
AGTCCAATTGCCGCCATCAAATTAACCACTTCATCATTTCCAACCAGTTTTTGATTAGTCATCTCAGATACATTAACAAACTTTCCTTTAAGTGCAAAAGCACCCATCGTCTCCGGAGTCCTGTATTTTCTAAAAGCTGAAATAGCGGAGTCTCCCTCGAATAATCCAATGGAACATTTCCAACGATCTTTTCCTTTAGCATCAATTAGTTTTTCAACTTTGATTTTAGATAACTTTTTATTTAATTCTCTTTGAAGTTTTGAGTCTTCAGCACTTTTCTTTTGTTGAATCCAGTCTAAAATAGAATTGACAATCTCAGATTTAAGAATAGATTGGATTAATTTATTTGGAACCTCATAAGTTGAACCAAAGTCTTTAACTTCTGTAATTAGTTTCTCTTTTGTTTGAGAAGAAAATGATGGATTAATTATAGTTGAGTCTAAGAAAAGAAACATATGTTGCTTTAATTCGGATGGCTTTACATCTACTTTATGTTTTTTCATAAAGAATTCTCTTAGAGATACAACTATTTGATTCATAATATAATCAACATGAGTTCCACCATCATATGTCTCTGTTGAGTTGGCAAAACTTACTTGTTGAAATCCATTATCGGAAAGAGCAATTCCAAAAGACCAATTTTTATCTTTAGATGATTCAAAGAAATAATCTTTGACATATAATTTTATGTAATCTTCAAATGAATTAAATGAGAGCAGTTTTCCATTGAAGTGTATTTTAAGATGTGTATTACAAGCTGCTAAATCATAAACTCTTTTCTCTAACATTTTAAAATGGTCATCATCTATTCCTGTTAGTGCAAACTTTTCAAAATCAGTCATAAATGAAATCTCTGTGTATCCTTTTTTAGAAGCACTAATTATTGGCTCTGTTCTTTCTCTCATATTATTTGAGAAAGTTTGAGTGAAATTATTTTTACCATCACAAGTTGAAATAGTAAATCTTTTTGAATAGATATTTGTCAAAGTAGAACCAACACCATTAGTTCCTGCCCAACTTCTGGCTTCTGAATCATCAAAGTTAGAACCAGCTTTTAGATTCGAAAATATCATTTCTGGAATCCATTCTTTGTGTTCAGTGTGTTTGACAACAGGAATTCCACCATTATCCCAAATGGTAATTGTATTTGTACTTCTATCTATAGTTACTTTAATTGAATTTAATTTACTTCCTTTTCTTTTAGACTCATCAACCGAGTTAGTGATAATCTCATCAAATATCTTTAAAAAGCCAGGATTATAAGTTACTTCTTTTAGTTGAACACCTTCTTCTGAAATTAACCATTTGTTAGAAGTATGTGGTTTGATTGAACCGATATACATACCAGGTCTTAAAATTACATGTTCAATATCGTCAAGTTTCTGAAACTTCTTATCAAGTGACATATTTTTTTTTAATTTTTAGAATGTATATAGTAAAAGTCAAAAATTGTTTTATACGAAATAAATTGACTATAATATATATAACAAAAAAATAGTAATTATGAATAGTTTAGTTAAATGTTACGAAGCAGATGGTGAGATTACTTTATTGTTCGAAAAGAATATAAATTCATCCTCAGAATCGAATAATTTTTCAATTTCATCGGGTAGTATTCTTTCTATAAATTTTGATGGAAATAAAATTGTCTTAATTCCTGGTAACGTTACCGTAAGACCATTGGTTATAAATTGCACAGTCGAAGATACTAATGCTGGTATTAATAATTTCTCAAGAATAGTAGCCAGAGAGTTAAATTATAAAGTTTTTAATTCACCGACCAATTTATGTGATTATTATTTACAAAACCAATCAACTGATTTAGATGGTAAATTATACTATGATGCCGTTGATTGTAATTTATACTATGATTCACTTGGTCAGCAACCAGCTACCGATTTAAATGGTAATTTACTAGCTTATATAATCGATGAAAATTTGTTAGTAGAATCAGAGGGTTTAGTAAATGGTAATTGTCCTGGTTGGAAATTACCTGTTTGTTAATTTACATCGATTCAATATCATCCCAATTGGTATCACCTTTTAATGGTATTGGTGGGTTTACATCGAAATTTCTATTTAAGAATTCTTTTAATTCATTTTCAATATAATTATCTGGAACAACCATGTCTGGATCTTCCTTAGACATTCTATTCGATAAATCAAAAGAGAATTGTTGTAAGACTTCTGGTCTTATTGCTGCTACTAATCTATCAGAAACAACGAATGCTCTTGTAAAACGGTCTTTAACTGGAATCTCACCTTCAGCCACTTTCATTGAGCTATCAATAAAACTTTTTAGAAATCCTTCGTAAGAATGTGATGAGTCTTGTAATATCGGAGCTAATATTTTGTTAAATGCTCTGGTGGATCCAAATATCATTCCAAATATTGCCGCTATAGGAAAGAAAGGAGCAAGTGCCATAGGAAGTATTCTATGTATAGCTTTAACAATTCCTACTTTTAAATCTGTTCTTTTTTTAGCGACTTGAGCATCTAAGAAAAGAGCTCTTATCATACCAAACTTAATTTCTTTACCCTGTGTTCGTAAATAGTCAGATAAGTGTCCTCTATGTGCAAAATAAAGATGACGATTGATTTCATCTTCATCTGTTATACCAAGTCTCTGTAATTCAGCTTTGAAATTATCGTCAAACTTCTCTAAAATAAGAAACTGGTCATACTTATTAAGTCTTTTCATAATCTATATATTAATTATTTAATATTAATTTAACATTTTAAAATCCTTTATAATTTTATTTTTTAGTCGATTCCATAAACTAAGATACTTTTTTACAGAATAAATAAGTTATGAAAATTCTATATGGAATTCAACTTAATGGCAATGGCCACATAACAAGATCAATTGAACTAATCAATAAACTAAAGTCAGTTGGATATGATGTTGATATTTTTTCTTCAGGTAGTAACTCTAATTTAGAACTTCCATTTAAACATAAACACTTTGATGGTTTGTCAATATTTTCAAATAAATCTGGTTCAATTGACTGGAGAAAAACAATAAAACAAGCTAACATTATAAAACTAATAAAGGATTCAATGCAAGATGTAACTGAATATGATTTAGTTATATCTGATTTCGAACCTATATCTGCCTGGTCTGCAAAAAGATGTGGTGTGAAATCTTTAGGAATTGCTAATCAGTATTCATTGATATCAAATAAAACACCTAAAATTAAAGGTATATTCTCACTGCAATTCATAAGAAATTTTGCACCTTGTGATGAGTATATTGCACTTAGCTATGAAAAATTTGACGATTTTATTTATCAACCGTTTATATCTGACTACTTTTTAAATAGTGAAATTAATGATAAGAATTTCTTTTTAATTTATTTACCATCTTATAATTTAGATTATATACTTAACCAATTATCAGAATTTAAAAAACATAAATTTAGAGTTTATTCTAATGAAGGACACTCAAATGAATCGAAAAATATAAAAGTTATAAAACTAAATAAAGAGAAATTTCAAAAAGATTTAACTAATTGTAGTGGTGTAATAACAGCATCTGGATTTTCAACAACATCAGAGGCTTTAATATTAAACAAAAAGTTGTGGTCAATTCCTATTCAAAGTCAGTATGAACAATTATCTAATTCTTTACTATTAAAACATATGGGTGTTTTTACGGACAAGTTTGATAGTGTTAACTTAAAAAATTGGCTAGTAAATTACAAAAAAGTTGATTACAAATGGGAAAATCCAATAGAGGATATTCTATTAAAAATTAAAAACATATATGAAGGTTAGAACATTATTTATATCTGATGTTCATTTAGGAACATCGAAATGTCAAGCAGATAAACTACTTCAAGTTCTAAAAGACTATGAATTTAAAGAGTTGGTTATAGTTGGTGATTTTATAGATTTAACATCACTCAAAAGAAAGTTTTATTGGAAACCTGACCATTCTACTGTAATACAAAAGATTCTAAGAGCATCCAGAAAAGAAACTAAAGTTACTTATATTTTAGGAAACCACGATTACTTCTTGAGAGGTCTGATAAAAGAAGATAATATAAACTTAGGAGATATTCTTATTTGTGATGAGTATTTTTATCAGACATCTAAAGGAGAAAAGATTTATATTTGTCATGGTGACCAATTTGATGGCTTTATTAGACTACATCCTTTCTTATATGTTTTAGGTGACTGGGCTTACGAGATGAGTTTTAAAATTAATAAATGTTATAATAAACTTAGAAAAGTATTTGGAATGGAATATTGGTCACTTTCACAATATCTTAAATCGAAAGTTAAAAATGCTATTTCATTTATTAATGATTTTAAGATTCTATCAATAAAAAAAGTTGAAGAAGTAAATTGTGATTCAATTATGATAGGTCATATTCACACACCAGCAATTGAAAAAATAGGTGAAAAAACATACTATAATACAGGTGATTTCTGTGAGAGTTGCTCATTTTTATATGAGGATTTAAGTGGTGATATCAAACTTGTTATATTAGATTAGATAAAAACAAAAATAAGTTTTTACTATATACGAGTTATGATGACAGAAAAAAGTATATCACAATTCTTATCCGATGAGTATAAAGAGTTTGCAATGTATGTTATTGAAGGTCGTGCAATTCCTTCTGTAATAGATGGATTCAAACCAACTCAAAGAAAGATTATACATATTGCTAACCAAATCTGGAGAACCGGAAATGAAAAAACACTTAAAGTATTTCAATTAAGTGGTAAAGTTGCATCTGATTGTTTTTACCATCACGGAGATGCTTCACTTTCGAATGCCATTATTACAATGGCTCAAAGATTTAAGAATAATGCTCCTCTTTTAGAAGAAGAAGGACAATTTGGTTCTTTGAGGTCACCACAACCAGGTGCTCCTCGTTATATCGGAACTAAACTATCCGAGAATTTCAGACTTATTTATAAAGACTTTGAACTATTAGATTTTAAAGAAGAAGAAGGTGAGGTAATTGAGCCACATTATTTTCTTCCTATTGTTCCAACAGTTTTATTAAATGGATCATCTGGAATAGCAGTAGGTTTTGCTTCTAACATATTAAATAGAGACATTAAAACTATTATCGATGCCTGTCTTAGAGTTCTTAGTGGAAAAGAACCAGGTGAGATTAAACCATCCTTAAATGGATTCACTGGTGATTACATTCAAGATACTGAGAATTTAAAAAGATGGATAATTAGAGGAAAGTTTGTAAGAGCAAATACATCTACTGTCAAAATAACGGAACTTCCACCATCGATGACGTATGAAAAGTATGAAGATATTTTAGATAAGTTAGTTGATGATAAACTAATTGTTTCTTATGATGACAATTGTAAAGCTAATATTGATTATACTATTAAATTTACAAGAGCTGATTTAGAAAAAATGGATGATGAAAAATTGGTTAAACTCTTAAAATTAGAAGAATCATCTACTGAAATATTTTCAACATTAGATGAATTTGGTAAGTTAAAAATATTTGAATGCACTCAAGAGATAATTAAATACTTTGTTAATTTTAGATTAGAATATTATCATAAAAGAAAAGCTTATCTACTTGAAAGAATGAATAGAGATTTAAAAATTCTTTCAAATAGAGGTAAATTTATTAAAGCAATTTTAGATGAAAAACTAAAAGTCAATAATGTTCCTAAAGCTGAAATTATAAAAGGTATAGAAGAAATGTCACTCGATAAAATTGATGACTCTTATGACTATCTACTCAGAATGCCAATCTACTCACTTACAAAAGAAGTTTTTGATAAATTGAAAGCTGACTTTGTTGAAAAGAAAACAGAGATTCAAAAGATGGAAGAAACAGATCCAAAGGATATGTATATTCAAGATTTAAACGAATTAAAAAAGAAATTTAAATAATTAGATAAAATAAATGAGTTAGGTCTTTAAACTAGTTTAAAAAAAAATTTTGACTTATTTGAAATACTCAGAAGTAGTAACTATTCTATTTACATAAATAGTTTTATTCTTATCAATAATAAACTCACTTAAACCTATATGTGTCTTATTCTTAGGATTCCAATCATAAGTATAACCTAATTGACCCCACGGATACTGATTGTAAAGGTCACACTGATAGTATCTTGAAATACGATTTTCATTTATCCAATCAATGTGTTCTTTAGAAGTTCCTTCTGGAAAACACAAATCACAATTACCATCCCAAATTTCTTTATCAGGACAAGGTCTGAAAAGGTCTACCGGTCTAACCCAAAACTCAACAAAGTAGGAATACTTAGAAGTAGGTGGCAATCCCAATAACTGAATTAATCTTAAGTTAGTATCTTTAGGAGATTCTAATTTAATTCTTTCTTTTAACTCAGGTGCCGTTGTTACCCAAATGTTATAAGAACCTGTGTTAAAAATAGTATCTTTTTGATAAAAACTCACATTTTGTTTCCAAGTACATACTAAAATATATTCTTCTCCATTAATAGTCTTTCTAATAAGATTAGTATTAGAATCATTAATTTGTACTAAATCATAAGAGATTTTAGAACTATCAGGTCTGATAGAATTAATCATAGATTTCTCATAAAGTTCTCTATTTGTTTGACTTGTAACTTTACAACTTACCAAAAGTAAAGTTATTACTGCGAATAATATATTTTTTAATTTCATTAGTTATATATTAGTTTTAATAATTAAATAAATTACTTCCGATACATATTTTTGTAATTTTACTATTTCTTCTTTTTTATTATTTATATTTTCCATATATTTGTATCCTTATTATGGTGTTTTTATTTATGGAAAATCAAAAAATAGACTATAAATGGTTAAAGGAAAGGAATCTGATACTCTATGAGGTCATATCTGGATCAATTGCCTATGGAACAAATCTACCAACTTCTGATGAGGATAGGAGATATGTTTATATACTACCAATAAGTTATATTTTATCTGGTAATATAGTTGAACAGGTAAATGACGATACGAATGATGTAGTTGGATATGAAATAGGTAGATTTCTTAGTCTGATATCATCTGCTAATCCAAATTTATTGGAACTACTTAATATGCCAGAAGATTGTGTTGTTTATAAAAATCCAATTTTTGATTTGATACTGGATAACAAAAGTAAATTTTTAACAAAAAAATGTAAAAACTCATTTGCTGGTTACGCACATGCTCAGATTCAAAAAGCAAAAGGTCAAGATAAAAAACAAAACTGGGAAAAAGATAAAGTAACTCGTAAAACACCTTTAGATTTTTGTTATATCTATGATAAGAACAAATCAATTCCGTTAGTTGAATGGTTAAATTTTAGAGGAATGAGACAGGAACTCTGTGGTCTATCAAAGATTCCACATTGTAAAGATTTATACGCTCTTTACTATGATAGAAGCATTGGAAGTAGTGCTAAATTTAAAGGAATAGCCTTTGAGGATTCTAATGAAGTTAGATTAAGTTCAATAGATAAAGAATTTGAGGGCTCATTTATGGGTTATGTTTCTTATAACAAAGATGGATATTCACAACATTGTAAAGACTATCTTTCTTATCAAGAATGGCTAAAAAATAGAAATGAAGCTCGTTGGATAGATGTCACTTCACACGGTCAAAAAATTGACGGAAAAAATATGATGCACTGCAAACGTTTAATGGAAATGGCTAAAGAAATAGGTCAGGGTAAAGGTATTATTGTAAGACGTCCAAATGCTTCAGAACTTATTGCTATCCGTAAAGGTGAGGTTGATTTACAGACTCTAATTGACCAAGTTGAAGAGGAAATTAAAGAAGTTGATAAAATTTTTGAAAATTCTTCAATTCCGGATAAAATTGAAGACAACTTTATTACTACTCTTTTACTAAAAATAAGAAAGAATTTTTATAATATATAATTTTATGATAATACTAGCATCCTCATTTTTTTTTATACTTGGTCTTTATATTGGTTTGAAGGTTTCAAATTTCTTGTTTGAGAAAAGTCAAAAGTCAGCTCAGGAAAAAGTCCTTAATGATATTAATAATGTTTATAAAAAACTATTAAATTCTTTTCTGAATGGTAAAGTTAAGTTCAAAAGTAGAGTGAATCAAATCTGCCATCTTTTATCTGAAATCGATGATAAAGGTATTGTAGAGGTGGCTTATTTTTTAGATAAAAAAGAAGTTGCGATATTTCAGAATGGTGTATGTATACACACATCTGAGTTAGTTGAAAAAGAAACTTTATTCAAAATTTCAGAATTTATTGAATCTGCTTTCATCAAAGAAATAAATGATGTTGTAAATGTACTAGGTTTAGTATTGTCAAAATCAGAATTTGAAAAGAATTTCAACATGAAATACGATGATTTACAAAGGGTCAAAGAAAACTTAAACTTATCAGAAATTGATAATATTGTTTCGGAAAATTCTGTTAGATTTGATATTGATGAAATCTTAGATAAAATTTCCGAATACGGAATATCTTCTTTAACTATTGAAGAAAGATTATTTTTAGATAATTACTCAAATGAAAAGAGAAATTAATGTAAGTCCGTGGAATCACATCACTACCACATCTAAAATCAATTATTACAGTTTAGATAATTATTTGACGATTTTGATAGAAAAAGATGGTGAATATTCTTTTTTGGTAGAAGAGGAACAAAAAATATTCGATATATCTCAAATGCCTATTTATATCAAAGAGGATTGGATAAAATATAATAAAAAATCCTTATCTTTGTCACTATTGAATGAACAAATAAAAAAATTAACAAATGATTTTAATCAATTTGAAGATGAATTGAGTTTATTGAAATCATTAAGAAGAGAACTTATTATAAAAGGTATTATATGAAAAATAAAAAGCTTCGCAAAATAGAGGATGATTTTGCACCAGTTGGTGAAAAAGATTGTCAAATGAAGTGTGAGAGAAGAATTATTATGACACAAAATGGTCCTGTCATTGTATGTCTTGGTTGTAAAAGAATAGTAATGGATAATCGTGACAAAGATGAGTTATGTTAGTAAAATATTGATTATAAACATTGTTGCATTTGGCATTTTAAATTTTTTATCTATCTATGGTTTATACTTTGATAATATATTGGCTCTTTATCCAGTTACCTCTAATTACTTTTCACCATACCAATTAATATCTCATCTTTTTATTCACGAAAACATAGATCATCTTTTTTTTAATATGTTTTTCCTTTTAGTTTTTGGTACTGAAGTAGAGAAATTTTTAGGAAAAAAATTTCTATCATTTTATTTATTTTCAGGTATATTTAGTTCTGGATTATACTGCTTAGGTGTTGATGGTGCCATCATAGGTTCATCTGGTGCTGTTTTCGCTGTAATGTCAGCTTCAATTTTTATTTCATTAAGAAGTGAAAGATACAAAAAATTAGTATCATTAAAACTTATAAATATAATTTCTATCTCACTAATAATACTTGAGTTTTATTATGTTATTGTAGGAACCAATGACAATATTGGTCATTGGGCTCATATATTCGGTTCTATTTTTGCTATAATTTATCTATTAATAAATCATTATGATTTATTCAAAAAAAATTCATAATAAAACAAACTATATCATAAACTTTTTACTATCTTTGTAAAATGAATATCGACTTGGTCTCTAATAATATAAATAATATAGTAAAAATAGGACTTACTAATGGCGACTCACTTGAAAAGATTATGGTCGATTTACAAGTTAGAAAATTAAATATTTCAAAATTACTTAGCAAAGAAAAGACAGACTTGACTTATTTAGCAAATATTCCTTTTAAATATATTTGTTTAGAAGAACTTGATATTACACATAGAGGACTTTACGCTCTGTATTTCATCATTGTTGCTAAAGAAAAAATTGAAGATTTATTTTGGATGAAAGACAATAGTCATAAATTCCAAAACAAAACGCTAATTGAGCTACATAATTTAATTGAATTTAAAAAAAAATTAAAAACTAAATCTAAATCATCGTAATGGCACCTGAAAAAATAGAATCATTTATTGATAAAAAAATTTTAGAAAAGTTTTCAGACTCTTCAAATAGTATAGAATCAACAATAAATTATTTATATGAAAATATAAACAAGTTTTCAGCGCGTGATAGTTACATTAATGTTTCTTTATCTTATTTAATAAAAAACTGGGATGTTATAAATTTCAAAAAAAAATACACTACTTATTATGTAATTTACGCAAAAAAAAGAGTGAAGGATTTAGAATGGTGTAAAGAAAGAACAAGTGATTTAATTAAGGAAAACAAAATTTTTTCATTATTGTTGTTTAAAGAGAAATTAAAAAAAACCAGTCAGAATCAACAATCATGAAACATCATGATATTCTTAATATATTAATTTTGGCTTTTATACCAATCTTTGAATCTGAGTATTGCTTCTTGTAAGTTTTCTACGAAATTAAAATCTGTTAAAAACTTCCCGAATTCTTCAACGTAACCCTCTTTAGATTCGTCATTTGCGTTTTTAAGGAATTGCCAATTAAATGATAGTTGTTGTGGTGTTTTAAATCCAAAGAAACTTAATACTTCTTTTTCTAACTTGACGGCTTCTGAACCATTCCAGTTGTGCCCAACTGCAATTACTCCAGCTTCTTTATTCTTAAGTAAGTTGCTCTCACCAAGTGTTGTGTGTCTGTTTTCAAGCCAAGTTAATCTCTCAATAAGTGATGTGTAAATAGCATTCATCTTACCCCATCTGATTGATCCAAAGAAAATTACTATGTCTGATTCAAAAATAGCATTTGCTACTTTATACATTTCATCAGACTTGTTATTAAGCGATGCCCAACATCTTATATGTCCTGTTGGATTTTTTTCTTTATCTTTAAGTATAGCATCTTTTAATCCACAAGTATTTCCTCTTTTAGTTGAAACATTACCTTCACAAGCAAATATTTTAAGTTTTGCGACATTCATAATTTGACATCTATCATCTCCCAATTTTTTCATAATTTCTTCAGCAATGATAGAAGACTTTGGAAGCTCTTTATCACCAGACCATCTATTCGATGTGGTTAAGAAAAGAATCTTCTTTTTAGGATTCTTTTTTAAATAGTTATAAAGTCTTTTTAATTCGGTCATAATCTATATATTAACTTTTTATCTATTTATTTTAATTGTAAGTAAATATGACAATATGACATAAATTATATTTTGGTCTATAATTTGACAATATGTAAGAAAAAAAACTAAAACTATGAGAAAAATTTATTTATTTGACCTATCAGATCTATTTTCACTAACATCTAAAAATATGTTTAGTGACTTTTCTAAAAGCGACGATGAATACTTTCCAAAAGATAATGATAGTCGCTACAACAAAACTATTGAAGAAACAGAATCTGATACCCACATTATTAAAAAAGAAACTTGGGTTAGTACAGATGGTAGATATAAATTCACCAGAACTTATTCTGAAAGTAAAAATCAAAAACCAAAAGTTGATGTTAAAATGCTTGAATCGGCTTTAAAAGAAGCAATTGAAAAAGAAGAGTTTGAAAAAGCAGCTCAATTGCGTGACCAAATCAAAAAATTAAAATCATAAAAAAGAGGACTTTAAGTCCTCTTTATTTAATATTTATAAGCCCTGGGTATTTACTTAATAAACTTTGTGAAATAGAATCAGGAATAGCCGAAGGTGGTTTTGTGTTTCTTTGAAACTTCCAATGTAGTGATTCCCAATCTTTTATTTCTTGACTTAGCTTCATTAATGAATCTTCCTCTAAATTAATTTCCTCTATTTTGATTTGAATTAATTTTTCTAACTCTATCAAATCTGATTCTTTTTGAAGAAGGTCTTCCTCTTTTCTTCTTAATTCCTTAGATAAATTTTCTAATTCTTTTTCTTTATCAGTAACTTTCTTTAAGTCGTCATCAATTTTATTTTGTAAGTCGGCATACTTAACATCTAAATCCTTAGCAGATTCTAAAACACTCCTATCAAAGTTTCTTTCTTTTTCATTTAAGTCTTGTAGTTTATCTTCTAAACCTAATTGCTTCTCAGTAAGCTCTCTTGATCTTGACCTTAACTCATCCTCCTTTTTATCTAAAGATTTCAGCTCTGATTTATGATCCTCTTCTCTTTTCTCAACTCTTTTTAAACGAATATCAATTTCTTCTTCTTTATCTTTGATTCTCTTTTCTCTATTATTAAGGTCAATTTCTTTCCATTCAACTTCTCTTACTTTAGATTCATCGATAGTTGAAACTGGTCCTGAGTTTTGTTGAATAGATGAAAGGACCATTTCTTCAATAAAAGGAACTAATTTTTTATGAAACTGAGTAGGTGTTGGAAACTTATTAGCCCGCATATGTGTTAATAATTCACTCTTCCAGTCTACGACTTCAAAAAATTCCGGATTATTATCGATGATATCTTTATCAATTGGAATAATTTCGGATTTTACTGTGTAGTTATACTCTTGAAGTAAAGTTCCAACTTTAAGTATAAAGATTTTTTTATCTGGACTTAGATACTGGAATTCTTTGACTACTTTATGTTTAATCTTCATTTTAAAAAATATATTTTAAGTTATATATAAAGAACCAGTTTTTTTGTTTATATTTGTAAAATGATATCTTTAGATAAAGAATATAATAAAATTGTTAATCTTACTAAATTCAATGTTAATTTCAGTAAGTATGTGGATAGTTGTGACCTTTTAAAACAAAGTCCAGACTATATTCTTGAGAAATATAATCACTGGATTGGATTTGAACCAACGGTTGAAAGTAAGTTATACACACCAGATGATATGACCGACTTTTTCAATAAATATTGGAAAATGTGGAGAAAGTACAATAATGGACCAAACACAAAAGATATAAATCTTAAATTAAAAAATATTTTGATGTATCTTTACTCAACTCAAAATTTGAGTATAGTATTAATGTCTGAGAAGTTTGAGGAATACATTGGTTCAATGAGCATGATATCAGATGATCCAGATAAACCGGGATTACACCATAGAACAAATAAATTTGTTGATGAAATCTTAGATGGAAATAAAAACAACATCAAAGTTGTTTTAAGAAATATGAAAATTGATAATATAATAGTATGAAATATCAAGATAAAAGATTTGCAAAATACCAAGAAAAACAAAGAGACGGTGAAGTCGGATTTTGGTCACAGAGGTCAGAAAGACAGATTCGTAGAGAAAAACAACAACGATTAACTTTATTTTATCAAAAGTTTTTGATTACAAAAATTGATAAGTATTGGTGGAACAATCTCAAAGAGTCAGATAGAGAAAAAATTATGTCACTTTATTCTCTACAAGAAGATGCTGTTTCATCTAAAGATTTAGATAGATGGTATTCAGAACCAGTATTTGATAATTGGTCTGAGTGGTTTGATTATATCAAGACAACTTTTAAACCAAATAAAATCTCATTAAGAGAGGATAAACTCAAAGTATTAGGAATATAATAAGTAACAATTAAAAACAAAATAAAAAATGAAAACAATTAAATTTATCTTTTTGGCTTTAGTAGCCGCAATCACAATGACTTCTTGTACTGAGAACTACTCTAATGGTGAACGTATTGGTATGATTACAAAATTCTCACAAAAAGGACTTGTTTGGAATTCCTGGGAAGGAACACTTAACACAACTCAAACAGGTATGAACTCCGCAGAACCTTTTCACTTCTCTGTAGATAATGATGTCAATGATGAAAAAGTCATTAAGACATTAGACTCAGCTGCAACAAATGGTTGGAAAGTAAAAATTAAATATCACGAAACATTTGGTAAAAACTGGTTATCTAATCGAGGAGAAACTAATTACTTTGTTAAAGAAGTAGAAGTATTAGATAAAAACCCAATTGGTAATCTTTTCGGTGATGATTCTAAGAAATCTAAAAACTCTGATTGTGATTGTAAAACCGGTGGAAAAGTTATTGACACCATTTATGTTGTGATTGATAGAAGTAAATAATTATGAGAAAGGGAGACAAACTTATTTGCAAAGAGACGGTGAATAATATCTTTGGGATGCCCCTCTTTGAAAAAGGTAAAGAATATGAGGTTCTTTACATTGATAATGAATCATTGAAAATAATGGTCACTCTTAACCATAATCTATATGGAAATGAATATAACAATTTTCCTATAGATTATATAAATAAAAATTTTAGTTATGTTGAAAGATAGAATAATAGAAATAGTTAAAAGTCTTACTTTATATACCGATAAAAATATAATGATTTGGAAGGAAGAAGATCCGAATCACCCAAACAGATCATTCAAAAGAAAGATGTTCTCAGAAGGTGAAGATGGGACTAAGTATGAGATAGAGATTAAATATCTTCTCAAAAATGATAACTGGGTAATTGACGATGAAGCTTCTCTTTGGATTAGAAACAATAAGCTACCAGATACCATGATGTTAGTCAGTTCATTCAGAAGTGATGGTGAGACACTAAAGTTAAGAAATTCAATCTTAACAAACTTCTGTAAAGATATGTCACCGTCGATTTCAGATGTAGAAGATACACTTTTAGAAATAGCTAAGGGAATAAGTCTATCTGAGTTTCGATCTGGTAGATTGTCTAACCTATTGGGAGACAAATAAACTAAGTAAAAAAATTTTATATAAAAATAAATAAAACCAATAAATTATGTTTACAATTTTAGCTACAAAAGAAGAAGTTTTTCACGATTATCCACAAGTTACAGAATGGATAGAAATAGCTGAGAAACTAACGGGTAAGGATATAAATGTTGATAAAGTTGAATTTTTATACTCTTATGGGTTTTTTCATCCGAAAGTAGAAGATAAAGAAAAATACTATACAGAATTATTTGAAAAGTGTTCTAAAATGGAATACAATCAAAGAGTCGAATTTGAATTGTCGAAAGTAAGAGTCGAATTAACTCTTAAAGTAGGACAATTTGTACTATCTAATAGAATTAAAGATTTTTTGCCTCAAATTATCAAAGATATTGTAAGTGAAATCACAAAAGTCAAAATGCTTGTTGAATTTGAGTACCATAATAATCAAAGTGTGAAAAATTCTATTCCAGATGTTGATAAATCAGTAGTTTCTTTCGAAATGATTAAAGACTTAGTCAAAAGTGATTACAATGTATCTCTTGATATTGATGATATACTTGACAAAATAGCTAACAATGGAATGAATTCTTTGACTATAGAAGAAAAAGAATTTCTTGATAAGAAAAGTAAAGAAATGTAATCAATGGAATTAAATAAAATATTTCACGGAGAATCCTTATCACTTTTGAAAGAATTAGATGATAACTCAGTTGATTTAGTTATTACTTCACCACCCTATGCTGACTTGAAAGTTTATATCGATAATCCAGGAATACTAGCTGATAATTATGTTGAATGGTTTTTACCTTATTGTAATGAAATCTGTCGTGTTATTAAACCGACAGGTTCTTTTATTTTAAATATCAATGACAAAGTAGAAGGCGGGTTTAGACATCCCTATGTTTTTGAACTGATTTCTGAAATTCATAAAAGAACAGATTTAAAACTATTTGAAAGGCTTTTTTGGAATAAATTAAAAAGTCTTCCCAATAAAAGTAGATTTGGTGATAGAGTTGAATATCTTTTTTGGTTCGCAAAAGAAAAAGGATTCAAATTTAATATCGATGAAATGAGAACGCCATATGCTGAGAAGTCTATTCAAAGAATGAAAAATCCTCTCATTAAGAGATTTGCTAGAGACGAACAAAATCAAACTAATAAACAATATAAGAATTGGGAACCAAATCCAAAAGGCGCACTTCCTACAACACTAATTAATATATCATCTGAGGCTAAAAGAATAGCAGATAATCACGTTGCTGTTTATCCAGTTGAGTTAGTTGATTATTTTATAAAAGGCTCAACTGATGAAGGTGATTTGGTTTTAGATCCTTTTATGGGAACTGGAACAACAGCCGTTTCTTCAAAAAAACTTGGTAGAAATTTTATTGGATTTGAGAAACAAATAGAATACATAGAGGTTGCTAACAAAAGAATTAAAGATTATGTTGAGAATAACTAAAGAAACACCAAAAGTTGTTAGTATCAAATGGTATACTAAAGATGAGGTTGATCCCGGTTACAATGGTAATGATATAGATAGTATTATTATCATCCCAGGAGTAACCCAATATCAACATATCTATTCTTCTGGCAACTTTTTGTGTTTTGATAGTAAGAGTAGTTATATAGGCGTTGAATTTAATTCTGTGGCGGATTTAGAAAGATATTTTATTCAATTAATGAGAGAAATAAAACTTAATCAAATCACAAATGTTAATGTTGATTTTGATACAAAAACTAAATAATATGAGTGTTCATTTACTGCAAAAGAACGATGTTCGATCCAGATGAAAAAAGGGTTATATGTGCTAAAGGAAAAATATACCAGACGACACCTCCATCTGAGTTTGAGTATAAAAGCGGCCTTATATTATGGTCACAATCTGAAAGTGGTGAAAAAATACCTTTAACTATGAATATTTTTGATAAATATTTTACAACCATCGATGAAATGAGAAATTCAAAAATTAACGAGATATTAGATGATAACTGAATATAAAAATTTTCTTACACAACAAGAGTGCGAAACACTAATAAGTTTAGGTGAATCTGGTCAACTCAGAGCCGGCACTACCACAGGAAATCGACTTGGTTATAGAAAGGCTAAAGTTAGGTGGTTCAATGACCACCCACTTGTAGATAGGATAAAATTAGAAGTATCAGAACTTGCAAATCTACCTCAAAAAAATCAAGAAGATTTTCATTTTGTTAAATATGAGCCAAATGGTGAGTACAAAGAACATCATGATGGGGCTTCAAGATCAAAGACCGCACTGATATACTTAAATAATAGTTTTGTAGGTGGTGAAACTTTTTTTCCGAAGGTTAATAATAAAATAAAACCAGAAACTGGCAAACTTATCATTTGGGAAAATTTAGATAGTGATGGTAAAGTAAATAAAGATAGTATACACGCTGGTTTACCAGTTGAGTTTGGTACAAAGTACATTGCGGTAATTTGGATAAAAAAATAAAAATATGAAAAAATACTTATCAGATAGTGAAATTTTAAATTGGAATGATAGACTGGAAAATACACCTTATCATGTTTTTCCAAAATATAGCACACATAATTCCTTTCCTGCTATTGTTTTTAAGCAAAGGCTTAAATATGGACTTGGCTCTTTTGGTTCTGATCCAGAATCAGAGGTAGTGACATTGGATCCACATATGAAATTTCAATTTTCTTTTTCGGTTGCTAAAAATAGAGTAGATAATTTCTTTCATATTTTTAATAAATGGTTCACAAATAAAATAGAGACAAAAACACTTTTTGTTGATAATAGTAATCGAGAGAAAATAGGTGATATTGAAGTATCAGACTCTATTATTAAATCAAAGAAACAAATTGACCACAAAGTAAAAGAAAAAGAGTACACTAAATTAACTTATGAATTTGAAGGTCACTTATCATCAATAATGGCTTATGTTATGTTTTTGGAAGATACAATTGAAATATTTTCTAAAATCTGGGGATATGATGAAGATGGAGGTGAACACACTTTAACTAGATTCTCAATTGGTGATATTGTTACAAAAGTTGGTGATCAATCAGAGGATTATCTTATTTTGGATTTTATTCCTCAAAAAAATGGAAAAGACTTTTCACTGAATTATGAGATTTGTAAGATGATCACTAAAGGTCAAATAATACAATATAGTCAGTCAGAAATTGTAAGAGAATCTGATATAACATGGTCTCGCAATAATCGCATTGATGATATTTTGAATTAATCTTTTGTTTATTTTAAATTTATTCTTATATTTGTAGGATGAATGAAAAGATAACAAATAAAACATTATTACAATTAGGTTTAATTGCTGGTATTACTATTCTTGCTTTCGCAGGAGTTAATGGTTGGGGTTGGTTAGTTTTTGCTTTACTTTGTACAATTTAATATGGATAAATGGACTAATTTACAATTTCGAGATTATCTCGAAGTAGAAAGAACGAATTGTTATTGGTTCTGGTATAAAGGAAAAATTACAAGAAAAAAGAATAGAGATACTGGAGAAATCTACGAGCAAAATCTTACAGCAACCTTTGAGTGGAATGGTCAAAGATTAAAATATGGATTTTATAATTGTCTTCATAAATTAACAGAAAATTATATGAGAGGTCTAAAAGAAGGAAAATACAACGGTCAAACCAAAGCTGAGTTTGAAAAGAATAAAGTTAGAGTTAGTGATATTTGGACTAAATCTGGCGGTGATGTAGATAAAGCAATAATACTCGCAAAAACACAAGCAAATCGAATCACCGATGAATGGAAGGCAATAAATCGAGCTATGAGCGCTAAAGAAATGGGTTATGAAGAAATCTTTGAGGTTTTCTTTCATAGAGCTTATGAATTGGGGTCTGTTTCTAAATTGGAATACCGTGAGTATAAATTAGAAAAATTAGGAATCTAATGATAGTTAAAACTAAATTTCTTTGTAAGAGAAGTAGTCACCAAAGCTCACCTAAAGGATTATCTTTGTCTAATATTCAATGGGAGGATAGATTTATTGAGGGAAAGTGGTATGATGGTGAATATGAGACTTGGTCTGATCAACTTTATAAATTAAATGGTGGTTGGCGTAGATACTGGGTCATAAATGAAAAAGGTGAAAAAGAAGAAATTTCAAAAGCACACATGAACGCTATCTTTGAAATGAACATTGATAAATTAAGAGAAGGTAAAATAAACGAAATACTAAAATAAATATGAGCGAAGAAACAAAACAACTAAAAGTATCTAAGGAGTTTGTTGATATTTTTAAAAATTTCAATGTCGTTAATGTAGTTGAAGATATGAAATTACTTTCTAAGAAAGAGTTATATCTATTATTAACTGTCTGTTTAGATAAGCATGATGATGAACAACCAACAGTTGTTTATAACTTTCAACCTTTCAGAGAAGAAGTAATGGAGATATTTGAAATTCAAGATGATAAAGAAACTCTAAATCCAATTCTTCAGATACTGATTGAAGAATCTGGTGATAAATACATTGAAACTGATAATATAGTTGATGTTTATGGTAAAAAACTACCTGACCCTTTGACTAAAGAAGAAGTAAGAGATGCAAAAATTAATATTATTAATGATAATAATTTAATATAATTTTCCTAAATTTGTAAAAAAATAATTATGCAAGAAGATATTCAAAACGAAAATGTAGAGGTAAGAACTGAACCAATAATCGGCAACTTCAAACCAAAAAGAAAATTCTTAAACTTTGTTTCTGCAGTAAATGGTGCTCGCATTCGTTTTATCAGAGACGTTGCCTTTATTAAAGGTGAAAAACTATCAGGTGTCTTAGAAGGTGTCATTCTTAAAGTAACAATCTGTGATGAAGGAACGATTAATTTTGAAGAACAAAAAGGTTCTAACTTAACAGATGAATCTATGATTAAACGTCTTATTGCGGATATTGATGATAAAGATGTAACTGGTTATGCGCAAAAATTTGTAGTAGCTGGTTTAGAGTTTAATGATATTAATGGTGACCGTTGCTATTTAGAAGTTGAACACGACAAACCAATTAATAAATTAAAGTCACTTTTTGAAGAAGAAGATAAAGTTGAAGTTTCTAAAAAAAGTTTGAGTTTACTTGATGATTTATTCGGTTCATCTGATGATGATGAAGTTGAAGAAGAGTGGGATGAAGATAACGCACTTTCAGAAGTTATGAATGGTGTGTTAGACGACCTTTCAGAAGAAGATGTTAAAACTATCGTTGAAGAAGTAGAAAATCCATCTACACCAAATGAGAAATTAAAAACAGCAGCAGAGTCTTATATGGAAGAGCAATTCCGTAAGATGAATGAGGCTAAGATTATAGAATTAGAGTATCGAATTGAAGAAACAAAAAAAGAAATCATTCGATACAAAAATGAAGCAAAACAAGCTGAATCAAAATCAGAAGAAAAGTCTGAAGCACTTGGCGTTTTAGAAACCAGATTAGAAAGCATGAAATCGGGTGATGAACCTAATGGTTATGTATTCTTTGTGTCTGAAGAACAAAAAGATATGGAGTCATTAAGTGAAGAAGAAACAAAAATCGCTCTTAAGATTTCAGATATTATGAAATTAAAAGGTGATGTGATTGTTAAGATGCTAACAGAGGGTTACTACAAAATCAAAATTGCTAAGGTTGATGATATTTCAAATCAAGACTTTGAATTAGACAAAGAAATCTATAATAAGATTATGACTTTAGATATCGATGGTAAGATGTCACTCACTGACAGTGAGTTTCGATACCGTGGTAAATTAAACTGGCATCAACTTGTCTCTAAAATGATTAAATCTGGATTTGCACAAGATGAAGAGTTTGATAAATTGTGTAACTCAAATTCTTATGAAAGTAAAGAAGAAGATAAATCAACTGAAATGGATTTAGGAAATGATGAAGGATTTGTAGATATCGGTAAAGGTGTATTTGGATCAAGTAATTAAGTAAATGGGTTTTACAAGATATTGGGAATTTGAATCATTAGATAGTGATAAGTTTAAAGACTTCTCTTCTATCTGCCAGACTCTTATAGATAGTATGAAAATTTCTTTAGAAGATGTGACCGTGAATGAGACACAGGTTAGATTTAATGGTGTTGATGAAGATGGTCATGAAACATTTAACTTTTCTTTAAATAAAAATGGTCTTAACTTTTGTAAAACACAATTAAAAATTTATGATGATGTTGTTTGTGCGTGTCTTTATACCGCTAAATTAATTTTTAGTGATAATATAAAAATAAATCAAGATTGTGATCCATCTGATGATGAAAATATAATAAAACAAGTCAAATCTATTCTAAGAGAAAATAAACTTAATAAAATTTTAAAATAAATATAATATGACAAAAGAAGAATTTAATAAAAAGTTGACAAGGTTCAGAAGATTGATTAAGGTTTATTACCTAAGATTATTCAAAACTTTAGGTAAAGAAAAAAAACTAACAAAGCCAAAAAGACTGACTGAGGCTGAAGATACGGTTTGTGAAATATTTCTTACTATCTTACACAATAAGGATAGTAAACTATATTACGATATACAAACTCAAGAATGTTACATAAGCTCTGGGGATAGAACACTTTTTGTTTTTCTTGAGTCATTGAATGTTAAAGTAATTAATTCGGTATTCGGATACGATGTTCATATTAGAGCTGACTTAGAAAGTTATTTACTTGATAAATTTATTCGTGAAATGTCAATTAGAAGAAATGCATTTAAGAAAGAAGTTCTTTCTAAAATAAATCACTCGTTAGACAGCACATTAGAAAAAATTAAAAACTTTGATATTAAACCTAAATCAAAAAAATAATTAGGTTTATTGATTTATAAATATTATATTTGTATAAATATTAAAAAATATGATAATTAAGAACATACACGAAAAATTACTTAATGGTATTCAAACCATGTTAATTGATACTAAAGTTAATTTACCTTACTATGGTGAGTTCAACCTACACGTTAATTTTCACGAACAAGATTCTATAGGAACTTGTGCGGTTAATGTTACATCTAAAGGAATGAACTTCTACTATTCACCAAAGTTTTTAGAAAATATGTCTCAGAAAGAAGTAAATTTTATTACTCTTCACGAGGACTTTCACCTTCTTTTTAACCATCCACGTAGAACAATTACAGGTCAATATGATCATAAATTGTCTAACATTGCTCAAGACATGATCATTAATCACGTTATCTGGGAGGATATTCCACACGCTTTTGTTGAAATTCCAAAATCACCAGATGGTAAAAATATGGCACTCTTTGTTCCAAAAGAATACACCGGAAAACTTATTTTCGAAGAACTATATGAGTGGTTAAAAGAAGAAAAAGATAAATGGCAAAAAGAGCAAAAACAAAACTCTCAATGTCAATCTTGTGGTGGTTCTGGTAAAAAACAAGATGGTCAACAACCAGGTGACGGTAAAGGTGAGAAACAAGATGATAAAGGTGAAGGTCAACAACCAGGACAAGATCAGAGCCAAAATCCTGGTGAAGGAGAGTCTTGTTCAGATTGCCAAGGAACGGGTAATGAGGGTGGTAAAGACTCTAGTGGTAAACCATCTTATGGTCCTTATGGTAAAAATCCATCTAAAGATGGTGAGTCACTTGATACTTGGTCTAAAGAACAAATTTTTCAAGACATGGAAAATGGAAATGGTGAGTATCTTGATAAGCACATCAACGATGATGTTCCTGAAGAAATGAGAGAAGGCATGGTAAAAGACGTAATGGAAAGATTAGCCGCTCGTGGATTATCAGCCGGTAATGTCGAACAAACTCTTAACAAACTACGTAAGAAACGCAAAGATTATTTACGTGAAATCAAAAGAGCGGTATCTAATATGATTTTTGGAACGGTGAAGGAAAAAACAATAGTAAAACCAAACAGAAAACAAATTTCTGGACTAAAAGGTAGTCGAAAAGTCAAAACAAAAATCAATTGTATATTAGATACATCTGGTTCAATGGGTGGAACTTTTGAGAGAGTGCTTTCCTACATCTACAGAAATGATATTGAAGTAAATCTTATTGAGGCTGACACAGAAGTGAAATGGATTCAGAACATTAAATCTAAGAAAAAACTTGAAACACTTGTTATCAAAGGTCTTGGTGGTACCATTCTTCAACCTGCTATTGATTTAGTTTCTGAGAAGTTTAATGAATATAACACCGTAGTTTTGACAGATGGTTATTGTGACTCCTTAGATCTTTCTAAAATTAGAGGTAGAGTATTAATGATTTCAATTGGTGTTAAAGTTCCAATATCTAGAACTAACAACAAAGTAAAACAAATTATGGTAGAAAATACCGACAAATAAAAATAAGTCAACTTCAAAGTTGACTTTTTTGATTATGATTTATGTACTAGAATTTGATATGAGTATTGATTATAAACTTGCATGGAATGTAGCAGCGAGAGCTACATTCCATATTTTTTATAATTTACCAAAATGTATGATATTATATCGACATAAATTGGCAGAAACATATTTATGGACTAAGTTCGGATGCAATCATCCAGATAAAATAATATTTGACAAATTAGATGGAAAAAATTTAATACTTTTTCACACTGATGTGTATATGCAAGACACACACAAAATAACAGATTTGATTGAATATTGTAATAATAAAAACATAGATATGTGGATACCATTTCCAAAAAAAAATCTTTGGAGAAATAATGAGCCACATATATCGATAATGCGAAATATTATCGATAATTACAACAACTTAGTTTATGACCTCACTGGGATGAATTACAGAAGTGAAAATGACATACCATTAATTATAAATGAAAAAACAAAATCTATTCTTCGAGATTTGAAATTAAAAAAACTTTTAGATTAGTATTCGATTTTCTCAACATCATCTAAATCAACATAGTATTCTCTACCGTCTATATCAACTGTGATTAAACCATCTTCATCTATATCAACTGGAGTGATTGGATCTTTCGGATCATTATCTGGATACTCTTTAACAATTGTAGAATAAATAACTCCTCTTTTCTTAATACATTTGATTATATCATCGATTGTGATAAGAGTTCCTTCTTCATTATTTTGCTTGAAATCTTCAAATAGTTTGATTCGTCTCATACTTCAAATATTTATTTAAGAAAATTATCAGCAAAATCATCAAATGATGATATATTACCTACTGATAATGTATCTGGTAAATTTTTTTTATATAGAATTTTATCAACAACAACAACATTTTTTAATAAAGAATTTGGTATTATAAATTCTTCACCATCAACTCCACCAGAAACTTCATAGTTTGATATGTCACTAATTGGTAAATCTATATAAGACAAAACTCCATCATATCCATAGACAAATGGTAAAGCTATTCCTTCTAAAGATGAAGTATAACTTGGATTTATACCCACTTCATTTGGTCTATTTCCTCTCCATAATCTGATATAACCATCTTTGACTTTAGGTAAACTTTTGATTATAAACTCAGAGGTTTTGTTATAGAAAACACTATTATTCTCATTCATTTTATTGAATAATTTAATCCATTTCATAAATTATATATTAAAAACTTAATATATAAAAAGTATGAAGTATATTAAAAGATTCAACGAAGAGCTTAAACCAAATACCTATATACAAGCTGGTTACAGATTAAGACAGCTACCAGGTGGTGGTAAAAAAAGGGCAACTCCTCTTATTGACTATGGATTAGAGAAGCAGTATGGTTTTTACAATATACATTGGGCTAATACCACAAATGTTATTGCTCAATCGGCTAAATTTACTAATCCAAAATGTGATTGTTATTTTGGTAGACCAAATTCTTCAGAACTAAAGACCTTTGATTACTCAGCAGAACAGATGGTTGAATATTGGGCAGCTGGTAATCAACCACTTTGTGTGACTTTTAATTTTACTTTTCAACCTGCTGAAGAAACAAAAGATAAATATGACTCCTGGCAAGAAATTAAAACATCTAATTTACCGATGTTTTCATTTCAAGTTTGGTTTAGTAATTGGGAAGAAGGATTAGACCAATATAATTGGGATTATGATACTGAAGAGCCAATGACTGGAGATGCGGTAGTTGATATAAATGGTATGTATAAATGGACAAATGAAGTTTTGATTATGAAGTCAAAGCCTGTTAAAAAGTATTATGCTAAAGAATATCCATATTTTGGAATATTTTCAGATAGAGCTTCTGCTCTAAAATTCAAAAGACAACTAAATGATTTAATATCACCACACAAAGAAAAGGTAATGGAACTACTTAGTTGTGTAAATGCTTCAGCTGACGACATAGAAGATTTTGAAGATAGAATAAATAAGATAAGTGTTAATAATCTTTTTTCAATTGACATTGATAAAAGTAGCCAATCGACTTGGTTTAGAGAAATATAATTAATAGTATGAAATATTTAAAGAAATTTAACGAAGAATTAAGACCACAGACTTATATGTCTGCTGCTAGAAAATTAGATAAATTAGGTCATCACGATAGAGCAAATGCTCTTAAAGATTGGGCCAAAGAAACTGAGAAAAAAGAAGAAATGATTAAGTGGCAAGACCGCATACAAGATTATTCTCCTTTTGGAACATTTAAGATGACTATAAAAAATCCAGAAAAAAGAAGTTGGACAGGAAAGGGTGATACACTTACTGGTGACTTTCACTTAGATATTAACTTTGATGAACTTGCATTTTCTGATGAACCTGAAAATGGAATCACTTTCTTTTTAGGACTTATTCCATCATCTGAAGATTTAATCTATCAATATATGGATCTTTGTCCTGACTATGATTTTGGAAATGGTTTCTTCTGGGGTAAGATATTTACATTGAAGTATGATTTAAGTGACGATCAAGTTAAATTCACTAAATATGAACTTTGGGACTATGATGAAGATATGAATGGTAAAGTGGCTTTTGCTGATAGAGCTTCTGCTAATAAATTTAAAACCTTACTAATTCAAATATTTAGTAATCCACAATTAGGTTATCCATCTGGATATACTGATGCTGATGACCTTTATGAAAAATTAACTAATACTATTTTAGCTGAGAATTCATTCTCTTCTGATTATGGATTTAAATTAGAAGATGCAGCTGACTACATTAGAACAATATCTCCAAATTTACTTTCCTCAACGATATGAAATACTTAAAAAGATTTAATGAAGAGTTAAAAGCATCTACTTATAGATCAGCTGGTGATAAATTCACTAAGATGGGTCATAAAAGAAGAGGTGCTGAATTATTAGATTATGCGACTCAAGTTGAATTAAGAGAGAAATCTCAAAAGTTAAGACAAGCTCAGGATGAAAATAAAGAGTATGGTCTATTTGATATTACTATGACAAGAGGTTATGGGTCAAATAAGAAAGATGTTTTTTCTGGTAAATTTTATCTACAGATGTGTTTAGAATCTGATTGGTTTAAAGACCAATTATGGGATTGGATATATGAGGGTATGGATTGGCATATGGGAATTGCTATGGAGTTTGCAATTATACCTTCAGATGACGAAACACTTAGAATGTTAGAAACAAGTGAAGACGGGGATATAGTGTATTTTAGAAATAACTCAATGTGGGGAGATGATTATAGATACTGGACAAATAGACTTTGGCTTACACTCTGTGATAAAGGTGCAGTTCCTCTTTGTAGGGCAGGTGCTGGTGGATTTGAAGATAGAGATAGTTTTACATTCCATTTTAATTCAAGAGCAGAAGCTATGAAATTTAGAAACTTATTAGCTAATACATTAGAAGGAAAAGCTAACTGGGGAACTTGGAAAGGTAGAACAATTGCTCAACAATTAAAAGAGGTAATTATTTTAGATGAAGAAGACTGGAGAGAAAAACTAATGGATAAGTTTTTACCAGGTAGAGAAGATGAATATGATATTAATAATCCAGATACATGGCCAAAAAATCCTTTTACAGAGGATACTTATAAAGGAGCTATTGAGGCGGTTAAGAGAATGTCAGTAAATGGTTTATATAGAGATTAAGAGATGAAGTATTTAAAAAGATATGAAGAAGCTGTTGGTGTTAGATTGAATTCAGAATTGAAATCAACTATTGAAGACTTGCTTATTGATTTAAGAGATGAAGATTTTGAGACTAAAGTATCTGAAATAGATTATCATTCTCAAAAAGAAAGAGTCAAAGTTGTTGTAAGTAGGGCTAAAGAATTCACTTATGGAGATATAAAACTTCAAATTGAATCAGTTTGGTCTTATTTAAAATCTGAAGGATTTGAAATAGAACACTTTACTTGTGTAGAAGATGAAAACTTTGAAGAATCAGAAGATGAATTCACAATTAACCAGAAAATTAAAGGTTATCATTGGACAACAGATCCGGAAACATTTGGTGTGAAGTCTATTGAAAAAGAATACCAAAGAAGACCTCAAATTAATAAATCACAAGTTTATGATCCAATGACTTTTGATAGAGTTAATAAATTCACATTTGAGATTTCCTTCACTAAAGATAAAATTGTTGTAGATAAAACAAGAGGTCATCTTTCAACTAATGAAGAATTAAAACCACAAACATATATAAGTGCTGCTGATAAACTGTCTAAGTTAGGTCATATCAAAAGACCTGAGCAACTTAAAGCTTGGGCTGAAACTATTAAGCAAAGAGAAGTAGAAGCTAAACACAAAAAGGCTTTAGAAGAAGCAAAAAAGTTAGGTCAATTTCAATTAAGATTTACTGGTAGATCAGCAAGTGAAATAAGGTTTGCAAACTGTTACATTCAAATTTATTTTAATTCTGACTATTACAAAAATGAGTTGTTACCAGAATGGATGGATTTTGATAGATATAATCTTTGGCCACAATTTATGTTTGGAGTTCATCCAGTTTCAGAAGAAGATTTAGAAGTTTTAGATTGGTATGCTGGTGGTGATATTAAAGGTTATACAAATAGAGCGAATGGTATAATTTGGTTACAAGATATTTATATCAATCTTACTACACAAAATTATACAGATGAAGATCGTGTGAAACTACCACTTACTCCATCGGGTGTAATATCAATTGAGGGGTCTGAATTCAGTGAAGTTTATTTTGCTAATAGAAGGGAAGCAATCAAATTCAGAAACTTATTAGTTGCTCTTTTTGAAGGTGACATCGATTACATACAACCTAATGGTAAAGACTTTAAAGAAGATATATTAGAAACTTGGTGTGAGCATGATGAAAGACCAGTTGAATTGTCAGAGTTTGAAGAATTTATAGATAAGTTAAGAATAACAAGATTAAATTCATTATATAGAGATTAAATTATGAAATACATTATGAAATACTTAAAGAAATTTAACGAATCCACTTCAATTAATTTTGAAAACAATCAATTAGATTTAACATCGACTTGTAAAGTCATTAAAGATATTCTAATTGAATTTCAAGAAAATGATATGGAGTTTGATATATTCACATACGATGATCTAAATTTTAATAATTTGGTTAAAACTCCATTGAAAAAATTACCAACAATGGTAAAAAAATCTATCGAACCTAAAATTTATATAAATTTTGAATTTGATAAAAATTTTATAAAAAATGATTTCTTAAAACCAAGAAAATATAACACCAGTTGGTTTTATAACACACTCAAACATCTTGAGTTTTATTTAGGAGAAGAGTCTTTAAAATTGTTTTTTTGGACTTGTGGTGGTGATTCAAGATTTTCTATTTTAGAATATAATATAGACAATCTCAACAAAAGTTTCAGAGAGGTTTCACCTTCTAATTTTATAGAGTTCGGTATAGTCATATACTAAACTTTTTATTATCTTTTACTGAATATATAGCTATATGAAAATAAAAAAATATAAACAATTTTTAGAATCAAAATCAGACAATATGTGGGATATTATTCCAGAGTCTGTAAAAGATTTACAATTACTTTTCAAATCAAAAGGCAAGAAACTATATGTTGTTGGAGGAGCCGTTAGAGACTTCTTAACTGGAGATACTCCTAAAGACTTTGACTTAGCGACTGATGCACTTCCAGATGAAGTATTAGAAATATTAGGAAATAAATACAAAACCAATTTACAGGGTAAGGCATTCGGAGTTGTTGTTGTATTTACCAACGATCAACCAATGGGTATGGAAATTGCTACATTCAGAGAAGATGTTTCAAAAGGTAGAAACCCTGAAGTAAAATTAGGAGTTACTATTGAAGATGATGTTAAACGAAGAGACTTAACATATAATGCGCTTTTTTACGATTTAGATAAAAAAGAAATAGTTGATTTGACTGGTGGTCGTGAACATTTAGAGCAAGGTGTCACTCAAATGGTTGGTGATCCGATTGAAAGATTTGATGAAGATTCTTTAAGAATTTTAAGAGCTTTCCGTTTTGCTTCAAGATATGGACACCCACTACATAAAGATACCGAGAAGGCAATTGAAAAAAGAAAACAATTAGAAAACATTGATCCTGAAAGTGGTGAAATGAAAAGAATTTCTCAAGAAAGAATTTGGGAAGAAATGTGCAAGTCTTGGAAACAAGCAAAAGACTATAGAAATTATCTTAACTTCTTTACTAAATTTGATATGTGGTCTGAAGTATTTCCAGGATCTAACATCAATACTGAATTAGTTGATAGTAAAGACTTTGTTGTTGTGATTGCCAACCTTTTTAAAAATGAGAATACAGATGGTTTAGAAAAAAGATTAGTGCAAGAATATAGAATAGATTCTCAGATAGCTTCTAAAGTTGTCTTTTTAATTAGACTTTTAGAATTAACAGCAGATACTGCATTTGATTTACATAAATCAAAATTACAATGTCATATAGAAGATAAAACTATTTTAGAATGGTTTAGAGCGTTAGGTATAAATGATCCAGTAAAAATAAAGTTTGTAGAATACAAACCAACAACATCTGCTCAGGAATTGATGTCACAAGGTTTCAAAGGAAAAGACTTAGGTGATGAAATAAAAAGAATTGAAATTGAAAATTTCAAACAAATGCTCAACTAAACACAATCAATGTTAATTTTTTTTACGTATATGCTAAAGTATTGGTATTTTATATATCACTATTATAAAAAAATCGTAAAAACTAAAAAAAAAAATTACATATATAATTTATGAGAAATTTTATTTCAATTCTATTTTTAATACTTTCCACTACACTTTTTTCTCAGAATTGCCCATTTATAGGTCCTGATATTTTTTTACCTTGTGGACAAAATTCAACAACTCTTACTGCGGACCTTAGTCAATGTGGTGCTGGATTAAATCCAAATTCAACCACAACTTATCAAAATTCACAAATTAATTTTGTCAATCAAACAAATACTGGTACATCAATTCAAATGACAGATGACTCACAACAGGGTCCTTTTCAAATTGGATTTACCTTTTGTTTTTATGGCAATTCCTATACACAATTTTATATAGGCAGTAATGGATGGATATCATTTTCACCAAATCAACCAACAACATATACTTCCGCTAATGTTCCTTCAAATGCTACTCCTGTTAACTCAGTTATGGGTGTTTGGCAGGATTGGAATCCAGCATTAGGTGGTCAAATTAGGTATCAAGTTCAAGGCACTGCGCCTTGTCGTAAATTAGTTGTAAGTTGGATTAATGTTCCGATGTATTCTTGTACATCAATTACTGGTACATTTCATATAGTTTTATATGAGTCTACAAATGTAATAGAGGTTCATACACAAAATAAACAGTTCTGTGCTTGGGCAAATGGAACGGCCACTCAGTGTGTTCAAAATTCAAATGGTACTCAGGCCGTGGTAACTCCTGGAAGAAACTCAACACAATGGACTGCTCAAAATGATGGGAGAAGATGGGTACCGTCTGGTGCTGTTATCACACCAACACCAACCTGGTATCAAGTAGGAAATCCAGTTGCAATCGGAACAGGACTAACAATTAATGTTACACCGCCTCAAGCAGGTGCTTATTACACTTGTAAATTAGAATACCCAGCTTGTTTTGCTGGTTGGTCAAGTTGTAATTCACAGACAGGGCTGCCACCTGACACTATATTTGTTCAGCCCGGTCCTGTTAATCTATCACAACCTTTAGTACAAATTACTAATCCATCTTGTAATGGTGATTGTGATGGTGCTGCTACATTAACACCACAAAATGGCACTCCACCATTTACTATTACTTGGTCTACTGGTACTATTGGGGCTACTATTGGTGGTCTTTGTGCAGGAAGCTATACTGCGAATGTTTTGGATGCTCAAGGCTGTAGTGTAGTTACAAATCCTATTGTACTTATAGATTCACCTATACCAACAACCTCAAATATTACAGGTCCAGATACTATTTGTGTTGGTTCAAACTCTGAAGTTTTTTTTGTTTCGGTTAATCCTAATTTTCAATATATTTGGCAATCAACAGGTAATATAATATCTGGTCAAGGTTCTAATCAGATTGTTATTGACTTTTCACAAAATAGCGGACAAGTAATTACTGAAGTAACTCCTGTAGAAAATGGTTGTTTAGGATTGCCTGTACAGATAGTTTCAACTATACTAGATATCAATCCATTAATTACTCAGATAGGTCCTTTTTGTATCTATGAGAGTTGTCAGCAATTGTCAGCAATACCAACTGGAGGTCAATTTTCTGGATTAGGTGTAAACGGCAGTTTATTCTGTCCGAGTCAAACTAATTTGCCTATCAATCAGGTAATTTATTCCTATACTTTATCAGGTTGTCAATTTCAAACAACTTCAGATATTGTGGTTACGCCAAAACCTGAAATAGTCGAAATCAATCCAGATAACGCATTTATTCAAATATGTGATGAAGACTCAGCGAGTGTTAGTCTTTCGGTAACATCAAGTCAAGAACCTTCAAATCATTTTTGGATTTTAAATGGTGATACAATACAATCTCAAAATCTATTAGCTAATTTTTCAGAAGGCATCAGTAACATATCTGTTTATGTAGAATCTAATGGTTGTTTTTCTGAAATTGAGACAACAACCGTTAATATATCAGTTTGTCCTGAGGTAATTTATTACATACCTAATTCTTTTACACCAGATGATGATGAGCATAATCAAGTTTTTGAGGTAGTCTTTACATCTGGGTTTTCACCAGCTGAGTTTCATTTAGAAATTTGGAATAGATGGGGAGAAATTGTTTGGGAGTCTTTCGATCACAATGCTAAGTGGGATGGTACATATGGTGGAAAACCTTGTCAAAGTGGTATATATACTTGGAAAATAAGATTTGGAAACGAAGATAATGATGGATTCAATCTTATAAACGGACATGTCAATCTATTAAGATAATCTTTATTTTCTTTTTAATATATAATCATTATGATTTACTATGTAGAATATTTAAAAGATGTATTGGGTAATAATTACTTAGGTCTTAAAATTCAAAATGAAATAGTTCAACCCTTTCTGAACGAACTTCAAGATTCAATTGGAGAAGATGATTTTAAACAATTTACGGATTTACAAAAATCAAGAGATTTAGGTAAGTATCATCTAACTGTAATTAATGTAGGTGAGTATAATCGTTTATCTAAAGAAATAGGAATTGATAAGTTTGTAAATTCTTTAGATTACATTTTTAGTTATGAGATAGATGATTTAAAAATGAAAGGTATAGGCACTGCTGAAAGGAGTGGTAATAGGTCCTTCTTTATTGTTTGTCAAAGTGACAAATTAAATGCCGTGAGAAAGAGATATGGTCTACCTGATTTTGACTTTCACATTACAATTGGTTTTAAATTTAAAGATGTTCATGGTGTAAGAAAAAATGAAATTTTTGAAAAAGAAAGTAAATTTATAAAACTTTTAAGAAATCATTTTTATAACAATGACAATTGGAATTTTATCAAAAATTTAGATAATTATGACTTAAGTAAAGATTCAGAAATTATACCGATTAAGATAACAAATTCAATAATGAAGGTTAGGTGTGAGTCTTACTATCTTGATATTTCTTATTTAGAGGATGGTGAGAAATTTAGAGTAGTATCAAAATATCCGGTAGTAGAAGACTTACCAAGACTTTCAGAAACAGAGATAGCAAAAATTTTAAACAAAAAATAAGTAAACTTATGGCACTATTCAATTATTACAGCTTAGATGAATGCACAGACAAAAAAGGCATTGTAAAGAAATTAAAAGAATTAAAGAAGGAAGGAAAAATCGAATTTGATCTAGATGGTGATGTTTTCAAAATTGTAGATATAGATTTAGAAGAAGAAGAGGTTGATGAACTTATAGAATCATTTGATGAAAATGATGTGTTCCCTTACTTAGAAAGAGAAGATGAGAGTGATGATGAAGATGATGATATGTATTATGACTATGACGACGACAACGATTATTAAAAAAAGAAAGCCAACTAATTTAGTTGGCTTTTTCTTTTGATTCAGATGCGTATTTGACACCCATTATTGTTCCAACAATACTAAATGAGTTTGTTAGTAAAATACCTATTATATTTGACCAAGTAGATCCTATAACGGCAGTGTCAACTCCTGTAAAAAGAGCAATTAGATAAACAGCAGTGGTAACAATACCAACTCCTAAAATAACCCATAGTGCAACTCTTATTATAGTCCCTATCAGTTCAAACTGAGTCTTCTTCTGTATTAGGTCTAAATCATTCTCAGCGGCTAATTTAGCATTTTCAGCCTCAATTTTAGCTTTTTCCGCTTCTATTCTAGCACTTTCAGCTTCTTCCTTAGCCGATTCAGCCTCTACAGTAGCTTGTTGAGCCTCGAACATAGATTTTTCAGTTTTTTCTAATGAAAGTTTCAGCTCTTCTTGAATCTTTTCATTTCCCTCTTTCCATTTGATGAGTTCATTATTTTGAGATTGAACTTGTCTTGTGATTTCTAATCTTTTTCTTCTACTTTCTTTGTCTTTATTTAAAGCTTCATCAATATATTTTTGAAATTCATCATCTCCTTCAGAATCAATTACTTTCAATATATTACCCTCTAAGGCAATTCTTCTTTCATGCCATAGATCAAGCAATTGTTTCTTTGTCTCCTTATTTAACTTCATATAGTTTTTATTTATAAATTTTGAATGGTAGTGTTCTATTTTTAAATCCGTCGTAATCTTTTCTAAATTCTTCAAGTCTAGGTTCTATATCATCTGACTTAATAATCCAAAATTGAGCTCCTGCTTTTAAAGCTTTAGCTTGTTCATCTGGTTCATTTGATGATGAGATTATTCCAATAACAAACCCGTCACCATATTCAAAATTTATTTTTCTAATAAGCTCTATACCATCAAAAGAAGAGCCAATAATATTTAAGTCTACAAAAACACACTCAGGTCTTTTTCCACCGGTTCCATCAAACCAACCTTTGAATAGTTTTGCAGCCTCGTCTGCTGAAGTTAAACTCTCTAATGAAAGTGTAATGTCTAAAAGACTACAAGCGTCTTCAAATACAAGATGAAAAAGATCTTCATCGTCTACTAATAAAATTGAATCAATCATATATTTTAATTTTTAATTTTGTCCCACCATTTTTAATTTTGTGGCAGGTAATTGTAAATTTATGCTCTTTAAGTATTGCAATACAAATGTTAAGACCAAGTCCTGTTCCTGATTCTTTTTGGTCTTTTTTTCTAACATAGGGTTTTGATAGTTCGTCAAAATCTTTTTGACTTATACCTCTACCATTATCCTCTACACAAATAAATTTATCTTCTAAATAAACTTTAACCCATTTAGTATCACTGTCATTATACTTTAACCCATTTCTAATTAGATTATCGATAGATGTGCAAAAAAGAGCTTCATTGACTTCTAATGATGGTAGATTATCATCTAAAATAACTTGTGATTTGTAAGAGGTTGATGAAAGATAATCTGATAAAATTTCTTTTATATTACACTCTTCTTTATTTAAAACCACATCTTTTTTTACTAAGTTGGTAAATTCATATACTCCTTTATAAACTTTTTGTGCGTGTTTTAGTCCTTCTTTTATCATTTTAAGAGGAGCTTCTATTTTAAGATTTTTTATATCTTCTTCTGATAATCTTCTCTCAAGTGAATTAACTCCTCTAGGCATATAAGTATTAATACCAGAGTGCATGTCATGTCTTAATATTTTAGCAGCATGTTCTAGATAAGTATTCTTCTTTTCTATTTCTATTGATTGTAAAACTTTATCAGTGATATCAGTTGCAATTTTCATTATCCTTATAACATTTCCTTCGCTATCAAAAATTGGATTATATGTTGCTTGTAACCAAACTTCACTACCATCTTTTTTAATTCTTTTAAATTCCGAAGCTTCGAAATCACCTTTTTTTAATTTATTCCAAAATTTACTATATTCTTTTGATTCAGAGAATTCTTTTTCAACAAAAATACTGTGATGCTTTCCTATAATATCCTTCATTTTATAACCCATACTATGGCAAAAATTATTATTAGCATATTTTACATAACCTAATGTATCAAATTCTATAACTAAGTTAGATTGATTGATAGCATTCATTCTATCTCTAATATCTAGTTCTTTTTTCTTTAGATCGGATACGTCTTGTCTTATTGACATAAATCCAATTAACTCGTCTGTTTCTGGATCAAACTCAGCTTTAATATAAGTATCAACATAATAAAGATGCCCACCTTTAGCCCTATTTGTAACAATAAAGTTCCATACTTTTCTATTTTTTACGGTTTCTTTATACATTTCTTTCCATAAGTCTGATGGATGTATTCCTGAATTTACAATATTGTGATCTTTACCTAATAATTCATCTAAATTCCAACCTGAGACTTCTGTAAATTTCTTATTTGCATAAGTTATTTTACCACATTCATCTGTTTTAGAGACAAGTGCTGACTCTTCAATAAATTTTTCAATTTCTTCAATTTGTTTCTTTTGATTATTACCTTCTTTAATTGAATAAGCAAATGAATAAAGCGTTGATAACATCTGTGCAAAATTAACTTCAGCTTCTTTCCATTCTCTTAAAGTAAGACTTTCAATACAAATAACTCCAATTGTTTCTCCTTTATAAGTTATCGGGACATCTAGCATTGATTTTACCCCTAATGGTTTAAGATAAACTTCTGTAAAACAAGAGGTCGCGGAGTGTTTCTCAGCATCATTTGCTATAATAATTGGATCGATTTCTAAATACATAAAATAGTTCTCAAAATCTTTTCTGAATAGTTCAATATCAGTATACCAATGATCCTCACTCTTTATATAAAGTTGTTTACAAATAATAGATGTTTTGTCTTCGTTATATAACCATACTGAACATCTATCTGTGTTAATAGTATTAGTTACTTCTCTTGTTAATGTCCTGGCACCATCGTTCACTCTGCCTTCGTAGAACAAAGAATTTCTACTTTGAGAAATAATTACGTTTTTTAGTTTTCTTTGATATTCTACCTCCTCTCTGGTTTTCTTATTTCTTCTAATTGTTTCAAATATAAAAACGCCAAAAAATGGAATCAAAGCTAAAAATAAAGACATTCCAATATATCCAATGCCATCAACATAGTCAATGAAATGAAAAACTACTAAAGATTGAGTCGTTATAAAAATTAACAACAAAATTGATGACAATAAAATAGATAATTTTGTAAGCCTAGTCATATTGTGGTATATATTTCATTAGGAAAATCAAATATTAATTCTTATATTTGTAATATCAATAAAAAACCTATGAATTTTAAGATAAAATTAGATACGCTTTACACATGTGATAGTAATGGGAACACTTCCAGGAAAATATGTGATTCAGTTAATTATGCTAATTTTTCTGAAAAAGAAAAAATATTTATTGTAACTTATTTAAATGGTGTTGTTGAGACTAGAGATATCTATGGAAATAGAATAAGAAAAATATGTGAGGGTGCTATTGAGGCAAAATTTCAAGATACTAATATAGTGGTTAGGACTAAATCTGAAACACAACTCAGAGATCGGTATGGTAATGTAATTAAAAGATACTAAAATGGAATGTCGTCAGCCTTGTAAAGAGTGTCCTTGGAGAAATAAAAATCAACATAGTCTTAAATTCAGAAACTATGTTGAAAAAATGAAATCCATTGGTAAAATAACTAATCACAAATGCCATATGATATCAAATGATGTGTGGGGTTATAAATCAGATATCAACAATAGTAATAAATGTGTTGGTAGTAAATTCTTTATTGATAAATAATATATACTAAGTGAAGTATATAAAAAACTTTCTATTATTTGAGTCAATCTACACTACAGATGAATACACAAGTTCGCTGATAAATATTATATCTGATTATGATATCACACAGCTTAATTTAATTAAAGTTTTAGACAAAAAGTCTGATGAAATTAATCAAGCTATGTCTGATGGAGTTCCACCTCAAGAGTATGCGAAAAATTTATTACATGAATTAGAGTTGACTAAAAATGGAAATTACAATGGTTTTATAAAAACATTTAGAAGTCAGTCAAAATATTTATAAATTGACTATCAGAATTCCAGGGTTAAACTCTATCTCTATAACTTTAAATCCATAATCTTTACATGTTTCATAAACAATCTCTTTCATTCTGTGACTTATACCAGTGACAATCTCAACAGATTGTGATTTTCTTTGCATATTTTCCCAAAAAAAACTATCTAATGTTTTCTGCACATCGATATGTCTTATTCCGTGTAGATCTAATTTATTCATAATTATTAATAATTATAATCATCTTTATATTATTTTTTTTATATAAAGTTATAATTATAAAAATTATTAAATATGACCTTTATTGAAGCAGCTATAATCATTTTGAGAGATTCTGGTAATTTACCAATGACTGCAACTGAAATTTGGGATAAAATAAAAATATCCAATATCAATTTTAAAACAAATGGAAAATCACCTATATCAACGCTAACAGCTCTGATGTCTAGATCGTCCATCAACTCTGATGTTTCCTATGCTAGAAAGAATCCAAAATTTGAAATTCTTGATAATCATAAACCGGTAAAATTCAGACTAATAGATTTTAAAGCATCATTTGATATAAATAAAGAAGAAGTTCAAGAAATAGAACTCGAAGAAAAAGAATTCGTCAATAATATTCTATTATATCAAATAACTTCTAAAGATCTAAATTGGAAAAAACTTTCAATCTTTAACAGAGATGAAAACATAGTATATGAAATTAGTGATTGTGAAGAATATACTTACATAATTGAAGACAAAGCACACGCGACCATAAAAATAGGCAAGACAAAAAATGACCCTGATCAAAGATTAAATCAGCTAAAGACTGGAAATCCTTCAATTTCATTGTTGCATGTTTTTCCAGCTAGTCAATACCCAGAATCTTTATTACATAAAGATTTTTATGATTATCAAAAGGACTTAGAATGGTTCTTCTATACAAAAGGTGTAAAAAAATTTATAAATGATGAAGTTAATAAACATAATATTTTATTTGAGTCATATACTATTAGGCGAAGTTTAGAAGAAAAAGAAAGTTTTATGTTAAAGTTGATTCAATCATAATCATAATTATAATTATATTTGTATATGAAAATTTCAGAAGTAATAAATAAAATCAAAGTATGTGACATAACGTTAAATACTAACAATTCAGACAGAAGACTATGGAACACTGTTTGGTCAAAAGATGTAGATGATAAAATTCTAAATCAAAATAACGGAAGATGTTACTTTATAGTAGTTAACTCAGAAATATACAAAATTGGATACTCGGATTGTCAAGGTGGAATAAAGTCTACTATAGATACCTATAAAAGTTCTGGAAATTCTGGTAGACCTTCTGATAGAACACACGGAATACACATTTTAATTGCAGAAGAATTAGTTAAAGGTAATATAGTAGAAGTTTACTTTGCTTATAATCCATCAATTGATGTAGAACTTATATTAATGGATGGTTCAAAAAAAATTGTATCTCATTCATTTTCGGGTAAAATTTTAGAAACTGAAAATATGTTAATTTATCTAAATAGAGAAGGTAAACATCCAATATGGAATTTACAAGAAGCAGGAAAACCTTGGCCATCTTATATACAGGAAAGTAGAATGTCTCTTTTAAGTGGTACTCCAGCCACAATTGAATCAATTAAAAATAATCTAAAATAAAAAAGAGGTCTATTTGACCTCTTTTTTTGTTCTTTTTACTATCAAAATCTCATGTGACTCCTTAACTATTTTACTATCATTTAACTCAACTCTATTCTTGCCTATTCTTTGTTCTCCATTACTCATTGAGTATGCCCATTTTGGAAAGAAAAATTCAAAGTCTTTATAGTATTCTCTAATAGTCTCGCAATTATTATATGACATCACAAAGTCACCTTCATGTTTTAACAATAAATCTCTCAATAATTCATGGTCAAATCCTGAATGATGAACATCTATATTTTTCATAGGATACATACCTTTATGCATTTTATTATCTTTGTCTTTTTCTAAATAATAAGGTGGATCTAGATAAAGAAAATCCTTACTATGCTTAGGAATAGTTATATCAAATGTCTCGTTGAAAACAGACAACTTTTCACATTTAAAAGATTTTATATTCTCTATCATTGTGTTCCATTTCTTTTCATTTAAGTAAACAGAACTTGCCCAACCTAAATAACCTGGCCCATAAGAGCAATTATGATTAAAGTAATAGTAAGCGGCTAATGTTATTTCATCAAGTGTTAAAACTTCTTCTCTTTTGTAATAATCAGTTTGCCAATCTTTTAGTAACTCTTGAGTCTTATCAAGTTTAATTAATATTTCCTTTACTCTGGTGTATTCTTCATTTGTTGGAGAAATTGATTTCATTCTATCAGATAGTTCTACTGGATTTTTTAGCAAAACATTCCAGAAATTGACTAATATATCAAAAATATCATAACCAATTACTTCTTTGTTTAGATTTGCTGACCAATGAACTTCTAATGAACCACCACCAACAAATGGAGAAACTATTTTATCGTAGTCTTTTATATAAGGTGTAATTAGATCTATAGCTTTAGTTTTACCACCTGGGTATCTCAATAAAGTTTTTGTTTTTTTACTCATTTAAAAATACTTTCTTTATTATATTTAAAATTAATAAAAAAGTTATTTTTAAGAATGTTATTACATTGAATTTAGTTTAAAAGAGTAAAAGTTATTGATTTTTCACTGACCACATCATTAAAATAAGTAACTTTTTTTAACTCACCTGTTTCAAAATAAGTGTATCCATCACCTACTGGATTACCATCTATTGCGATATATTCAAATTGTTTTTGTCCGTTCGGATAAAAATATTGAATGACCCCTTCCTCTTTCCCTGATTGATTATAATGACCTGAAAAAGAAACTTTACCATCTTGATAATATCTTGTGACATCACCTCTGTAAGTGCTGTCTATGAAAGTTCCAGTTTCTTTAACACATCCGTTTGGATAGTATTTAATGTAATTTTGACTGAATAGGCTTCCTGATAAAATTAACATAGATATAAGTAGTATATTTTTCATAATAATAATTGATTTTTATAATTTATATATCATACCGATACAGAAAAGTAGTTGACTTTTTATAAATTCAAATTTATTTTACGCTAATATCTATATTTATGGTTAAGTGTTTTTACTTAACGAGTAGTAAGTGATTTTTTATAAATAACTTATGGGTAGAAAATCATCAATAAAAAAAATCAAAAGAGATAACTCCGTTTCAAAGAATATAGAATCAGCTATTGTAATGTATCTTTACGAAAAAGGACATTCACCAATTACCACAAGATTTACTGGAATGGGACTACAAGAGTGTGATGTGATTTCAGTATCAAAGTCTGATTACATCTATGAATATGAAATCAAAATAAGTCGTCAGGATTTCAAAAAAGATTTCTTAAAGGAAAAACATAATCATATCTTAAATGAGAAATTTACTTATGTAAGGAAAGGAGAACAACTTTGGAGAGTTTGTAACTACTTTAATTATGTCGTTCCTACTGGATTAGTTTCAATAGAAGAAGTCCCAGAATATGCTGGGTTAATTTATATCAATGAAGATTTCAGTTTTGAAATTGTTAAGAAACCAAAACTACTTCATAAGGTAAAGGCTGATTTAGGATTTATTAGACAATTGGCTCATAATTTAAGTTGTAAATTGATATTTAAAAAAGTTGATAATTAAAATAATTTCCGTATATTTGTATTGTCTGATTGAGTAAACGATTTAGAAACAACAATCAGAAAAAAAGATAAGAAAATATTTGGTAAAAACAGAAATCTTCCTTATCTTTGTGTAACAAATAAGATAATTAATCACTACAAATAAAAAACGAAAAAATTATGGCAAATCTATTCACAAAAGCAAAGAAAGCAGCACCAGCAACTACTAAGTCAGCCAAAGACAAAAAAGTTCGTCTTCAAGTAACTGACCCTAACTTCTTCTCTAAAATCGAGAAATTGGAGCAACTTAACGACCGTATGAAATCTGATAAAGCTCAAGCTGATATGATTTCTGACGAAATCAAAGACTTGGCTAAATCTGAGTGGGCTGACTACTACACTAAAACTGGTAAAAACCCTGAGTCTGTTATGATTGTTCAGGAAGTAGCCGGAGACACTGCACAAGTTATGTTCGTACCTACAGACAAATATATTACCGTAACTGAGGCGAGAGCTGAAGAACTTCGTGAGACTTACGGTGAAGAAATCGTTGAAGAAGAGACTACTTTCAGCTTCGATGCTACGATGATTGAGAAGTATGGAGAGATTCTTTCTATGTTGATTGAGAACTGCCCAGATATCACAGACGCGGACAAAGAGAAAATCATCAAAGCGACTACTAAATACTCTGTCGCTAAAGGAACCATCGACAAATTGAACCAATATGGTGATGTTACTGAAGTTATGGAAGCTGTTAAACCAGTTGTAGCATTGAAAAACGTTGAAGTTATCAAAGGGTAATCCTTTGATAACTTTTTTAATATAATAATTATGAAAAACACTATTTTATTTTTAACCTCCTGTTGTATTAGTTTTCTAATAATGTTTGCTTGTAATGATACAGAGCGTGGTCAAAAAGCTCCTCAATCAAAACGAATGGAATTAGACACCACATCACAATATTATGACCAACAGTATAAAGTTTATACACTTGAAGGATGTGAATATATTGTTGTTGGTTATGGTAATACTCGTTGGGGCTCACACAAAGGTAATTGTAAAAATCCTATTCATTATGACCTCGCTGTTTGTGAAACCGGAATAGATACGGTGGAAAAACACTTTGACTGTTATGTAGAAGATTGTTATTTTGATAAAGGAATGAATTCATATGCAGTAACAACCGAATGTGGAATTTTATTTTACGATAAATCTAAACATAATAAGAATAAAGTCCTAAATGGATTTAAATCACCTAAACATAAATAACATGAAGAGAAGTAAAACTGATAAAATAATAGCAGGTGTTTGTGGTGGAATAGGAAAGGCAACTGGTGTTAATCCTTGGTTATTTAGAATTCTTTTCCTGATTTTAGGAGGCGGATTTTGGATATATCTTTTGATGTGGATATTTGTAGAAGAAGAAAACTATTAAAATGGAAGAATTTAATTTTCAAGGAAAAAGAAAAGACCAGTATGAATCATCTGCTAGAATTTTATTTTATTCTACAGTCATACTTATTGCCGCTACAATATTAGCTGCTCTAATGTAATGAGAGTAATTATACTTTTGATATCATTAATACTATCATCTAATACAAAAGATGATAACATGAAATTATTTATAAGTAAGAAGAAAAGTAATAGAGTGCAGAAGAACATTATCATAGGTGACTCACAATCCCCCTATGTGGATTGGGGAAGCACAAGTTTTAATTTAATTTCAAGCACAGGTGGTCAAAATTCGTTATGGCTCGGTGGTAAATCTCTAAGTTGGTTGTTACAATCTGTTAAACTTTATACGACTGATAGTTTAGTTACTAACGTAGCTATTTGCATTGGAACAAATGGTGGTTTTAATAAAAATGATAAAATTACAGAACTAGTTTTTGAGTGTAAAGAAAAATTTCCTAACTCTAAGTTTTATGTTATACAGGGTTCTTGGGGCTGGGGTGGTGTTTCAAATAAAACAGAAACTCAAGTAAGAGAATATTATAAAAAGTTTTCTGACTTAGGTGTTGTAGTAGTCGAGCCTCCGATTGGTAAAATTGAACCACACGGAAGAAAACCAATTTATAAAGAAATTGGAAATAATTTAGATAGTTTAATCAATTTATGAAAACGGCTTTTGCTCTGCTATGTTTAAAACCAAACAAAGATTGGTTAGATTTTATAAGTAATTTTCATTATGATTGTTATGTTATAGTAGATGATAATTATAATAATTATGAGGAATTTAAATCAGAATATAAGAACATAACCTTTATTCAGATAGATGATAATATTTGTCTTTCTTCTGGTTATAAAAACGCTCATAGTGAACACTTTTACAAAAAGAAAAATACACAGAGAAGAGTGAGTGCTTGTGAAAAAGCACTTTATTATTTCAGAGATAAATCTTATAAAAATGTTTGGTTTTGCGAGGATGATGTTTTTATACCATCTGTAAATAACTTAATTTCAATTGATAATCAATATCCTAATTCCGATATGTTGTCAAATACGTTAACAAAAAACGATGGTTCAATATTAGACTGGCACTGGTCAACAATTGATATGAAAACATCACCACCCTGGTGGTATTGTATGGTCTGCATTACTCGACTATCTAATAGACTATTAAGTGTAATAGATAATTATGTAAATAAATGGGGAACACTTTACTTTTCCGAAGCAATGTTTTGCACCGAGGCTTTACATAGTGATCTTGTAGTTGAAACACCTAATCAATTCAAATGGGTCACTTATAATAATAAATGGACAGAATTCAATATTCAATCTGATGGATTTTATCATCCTGTAAAGAACATTGAAATTCATAACTATTTAAGGCAACAAATTTAGTATAGTTTGATATAATTTAAAATTGGTCGAGTGGTGGAATTGGTAGACACGCCGGACTTGACAGGTAAATTTGAGTGCCAAAAAGGAAACTTTTTGAGTAGAACTCCGTAAATTCGGGGAAGCCTTTAAAATGGTAATCCCGAGCCAATCCTCGAAGGAGGAAGGTGTAGAGACTAGACACGGAGGGCCTAAGTCGAAAGATATGGTCAAGGTATAGTCCAGACTACAAACACGGAAGTGGCAGTGAAAACTGTAGATAGTAAGAAAATCCTGTGGGCATTTGCCCGTGCGGGTTCGACTCCCGCCTCGACTACAAACATTAAAAAGTGGCAGACACTTTTTAATATATAGTATAAAATGATTAAAATATGAATGAGTATTTTATACAGGTTTGTTTAGAATCCGAAACAATGGCCAAAGCAGCTGTTAAATTAGGATTACACTTCAATACCTTTAAAAGAAAAGCTTTAAAGTTGGGTGTATATAAACCAAACCAAGCTGGTATAGGGATAAATAAGAATATGCCAAAAGTTTCTCTGAAAGAGATATTAGAAGGAAAACATCCACATTATCAAACTTACAAATTAAAAGTGAGATTGTTTGATGAGGGAGTAAAACAAAATAAATGTGAAAACTGTGAGTTAGACTCTTGGTTAGGTCGAACAATAAATTGTGAACTTGACCACAAAGATGGAAACAGAAGTAATCACAAATTAGAAAATTTAAGAATACTTTGTCCTAATTGTCACAGTCAGACAGAAACTTTTAGAGCAAAAAATATAAAATAAAAACGGTCCGCTAGCTCAGCTGGATAGAGCAACTGCCTTCTAAGCAGTAGGTCTCAGGTTCGAATCCTGAGCGGATCACAAAAGAGACTCAATTTTGAGTCTCTTTTTTTATTTTAAATAATTTGAGTTACATCTGATGTGGATTGTCCATCTTCTTCGTCTACTTTCTGAATCAACATTTTATCTCTATCTTCAGAATTAAACCAGTAGTCAACTACTTTATTTAGGTTACCGACAAATGCGCCTAAAAGAATAAGTAACATTTCTTTCCAATCTTCATTGATAGAAGCTCCCATAAATACACCAGCGTTTATTCCTAAAATAATGAAAAAGAAAAGACCTAATACGATAGCTGTAATTCTCCATCTATTAGCTTGCATTTGTTGAAGCATATAGTAGAATCTATTTTTATCTTCTACTTTAACATATTCAGTTTTTGGGCTAAAAAGGTTTTTAAATCTCATAATATTTTTTTGTTTTTATATATTATATCAAAAAGTTAAAATTTTACTTAACATTTTATCAAAATTTAGTATAACATAAATGATAAAGTTTTCAAAAGGTGTCATAGTAACAGAAGTTGATTCTATAATAAAGTATATCAACGAAATTAAAAAGATACCGGTTCTTACAAAAGATGAAGAGTTTGAGTTATGTCAAAAGATTAAATCTGGTGATAAGTCTGCTATTTCTGAATTAGTAAAACACAATTTAAGATTTGTTATACACACTGCAAAAAAGTATCAGAATTTAGGATTAACTTTTGAAGATTTAATATCATTTGGAAACTTAGGTCTTTACAGAGCAGCTGAAAAGTTTGATGTTGATAGAGGTTTTAAATTCATCACATTTGCTATTTGGTATATTAAATCAGAAATTACAACCGCATTGAATGAATTATCACAGCAAGTAAGAATTCCGAATTCTCAAGACTCTGATAATTTTGATTTCAAACCATTAGATAATAATCTATCGACTAGTGATGTAAGTAAGTTTGATAAAAGTGATTTGATGATAGAATTAAAGATGATTTTAAATTGCTTATCAAGTGAAGAATATGATTTAATAACAAGATTTTATGGATTTGGTTATGATTTTGCGCAATCAATTGATGATATTGCTGAATTTAAAGGTCTATCAAATGAAAGAATCAGACAAGTTATAAGAAAAGCAGAAAGAAAATTAAAAAATCATCCAAAATTAGATATGTTGAGAAAATATCTAAATTAATTCATATATTTGTAAAAAAAACTATTATGAAAACCTTATTTATCAGTCTATTAATTTTATTATCAATTATTTTTTTAATTTTTGGTCTTTCTCTTTTTGTTTTGAAGCATTTAAAAGGCTCCAAGATGTATTACTTTGTCAAAAGACATTTAATCACTGATGAAGATTTAGAGAAATAATTCAGAAAAATTTGTAATCTTCGTATAATTGTATTAAATTTGTTAAAAATAAATTATGTCAACACCAGAGCAAAATCTATTAAGTAAGCTTTACGAAAGCCAAGATGAAATGGAAAGGTATATTAGCGCTATATCGGTTGATGGTATCACTGATGGTAAGAGAGATTTGCATTATACAACAATACTAAAAGTCCTGTCAGCGAAAAAAAGTTTAGATGATTTAATCTCTAAATTAGAGATAATGATTTGCGATAAACAAGAATTAATGTAATATGGAAGATTTTGAAAAATTTTATAAAGAATTTGAATTTGCTCAAACACCTGATGAAAAATCTCAGTTGTTAGAAGAATTTACATCGGAAAATCAAATTTCAGACGAAGATCTAAAAGAGCTTCAGATGCAAATTGATGATGTAGTTGAAAATTCAAAAATTGAAGAGGACATCACTATTTCAATGGAAATTGAAGAAGGTAAGTATCAACTTTATACTTGCATTAAATCAATAGATTGTTATAAAGACTTAGTCAATTACTACATCAAAGTAGATGATATTAGAGATTTCTATCTATCAACAGGTATCGGTGATACGAGTTCAATTATAGAGAATATGATTGATTCTATCAAACCAATTTATTATATTGTGGTTGATGATGGAATTGGTACATTAAAAAGAAAAAATATTTTCACAAAAGATTTAGATTTTACAGAATATTTTACTAAATTTGTCTAAATGAATACAGAAAAAATGAAAGAAATAGAAATCATCACCAATTTGGTGAAGCAGTATGGTAATGACCAAGATCTCGGAAAAGAGTATCGTAAATTTTGTTTATCACACAATGGTAAATTTGACGAATTTTGTCTTAAATATCCTAATGATTTTGATTTAGGTGGTTTTTTGAGAAAAAAAATCAAAAATTAATTTGGTCAATAAGAAATAATTACTAATTTTGTTAAAAATAAAAACGAAAAATATATGTCAATGAAACCTAATGGAATGTCGCAAGAAATGTTAGATAATCTGAGTAATCTAACAGAAAAAGAAAAAAAATACTTTGCAATTATGTGGGCTAAGTATGGTGTGCTTTTTATATCATCTAAACCAGGAGTTGCTAAGTCTGCAATTGGTCGTTCAATCGCAGAGAAAATGGGATTCGCTTACTTAGATATGCGACTTTCAATGTCTGACGAGTCCGACTTCAAATATCCTTATCTTGAAGATGGAACTTTCGAGGGAAAACCAATCAAAGTTTCTGGATATGCAGTTCCGAAGTGGGCTTACGAAGCCAATCAACGACCAACTCTTATTCACTTTGAAGAGTTGAACCGAGCACCTCAGTTTGTTCGTAACGCTGCTCTTCAAATCTTACTTGAGCGTGAAATCGGTGAGTTCAAGTTTAATTCTAATGTCATTATGATGGCATCTGGTAACTTGGGTGATGAAGATGGAACAGATGTTGAAGAATTTGACTCAGCTCTTAACAACCGTCTAATTCATATACCTCACTCACTTTCTGTTGACGAGTGGTTAGGTGACTTCGCTTCTACAGGTTGTCATAAACTTATCACCTCTTTCATTAAAGCTCACCCAGAGCAAATGTATAAGACGAGTGATAACACAAAGGGTTATGCGACACCACGTTCATGGACAATGTTGTCTAAATTCATCACTGAAAACTGGGGAATGGATGCTTCACCTCGTGAGTTTCTACCACTTCTTAAAGAAGTAGCTACCGGATATGTAGGAAACTCTGCAATGAAATTCATCCAATATTGCGAAGATATGTTGAATATCTCAATCAATGATGTCCTAAATGACTACGACCGTATCAAAAAGGATCTTGAAAAGTACAATCGTGATAAGAACTCAGAACTTATCCAGTCTCTAAAAGAGATTGACATCACTAAGTTGACTGAAAAGCAACTTGATAATTGTGTCAAATTCCTTAACGGTGTAGGTGATGATGAAAAAACTGGATATTTGCTTTATATCTTAGACAACATCGCTGACGTGACAAATCCGAAGATGAAGAAGTTTCTTCTTAAATTTGAAGATTTGTTAAGAACAATCAAAAAGATTAACAAGCCTGGTAGCAAATAATCTGGAAGATTGATTTAGGGGATACTTTTAGTGTCCCCTTTTTTTTATAAACTTATAATTATAAAAACGATATATAAGGCATGCATGAAGTTCAATTAATATTAATAAACGAGTTTGGTGAATTTAGAGGACAGACAGCCACTATGAACACAGAGCAGTATAGAAACTTACAAAAATTAGCCAAAGACTTTCATCTTAGTGCTGGTTTTGAATTGACACTCGAAGATGGAACCTGGGTAGTTTTCCCTTCAGAAGTAATTCAAAAGTCAATACTTAAGGTAACAAATAAAACTTTATAATATGTTTAAAAACAGATTCAAAAAATTCGGAGGAGATTATATACCTGATATCATTGAATATCTCAAAGAATATATTCAAAAAGACCCTGGGGTAACTATCTCAATTGGTTGTGACTCTATTCAAAAAAGACGTAGAACTGTTTACGCTGTCACAATTATGATGTATAATACCGATCTCAGACGAGGAGCTCATGTAGTTTTCTTTAGAGAATCGTGTCCTAAAATAAGAGACAATAATGAAAGATTATTTAGAGAGGCTCAGTATTTACACGATTTAGGTGTATATTTAGATGATGAATTATCTCAATTTTATCAAAGAACCGATCTTTGTGACAGAGAAAAGAAAAGGTATAAATATCATCTTTTGAAATGTGCTGGTGAGTATGGTCATGTACCACTTCACCAAGAAGAAGCCGTAATGAATGCTCTCTTTTTGACACCTGCTGACTTAATTGATTTTAGAACAATTGATATACACGTTGACTTTAACCCATTTGAAGGTACTTTAAATGAAAAAGGCATAATGAAGAATAAATCTTATGCTGCTTATAAAAGTTATGCACCTTGGCTAAGAGGAATGGGTTTTAGAACTTGGGCTAAACCGATGGCTTTCGCTGCTACATCAGCAGCTGATTTACTATTACAGGACTAATGTTTGAGATTAATTCATATATAATTCAAAAGATGGGTTGGTTTGATTACTCACCGACCAGAGGATTATATCATAATAGATGGACATCTAATAAGAAGAAATCATATAACCTATTTGAAGGTGACGAAATGGTAAGATACTTTATTGAATTTGAAAATAGAAATGAATTTTTTGTTATAAAAGAATTGTCAAAAGAGGAAAAACAAAAGTCAAAAAACAGATATAAATTCATAAGAGTAACACAAACTAACGATGATCTTAAATTCATAGTTGATGAATTCAATTCGAATGAAGAACTATTCAAGCTAATCATAGAAAATCAAGCATGTAACTCTGATTATGAAAGACACTTTAGATTAAACAAAATATTAAAATGAAAAGAAAAGAATTAAAAATTTTAGGCCTCTCTTATAGCCAAACACAAATTGGCTCTTATGTCATTGTTCTCACTGATAAGAAGAGTGTGAGAAAAATTCCTTTGATAATCAGAGCAAATGAAGCTCAAAAAATTGCTTTAGAGTTAGAGGGTATAAAATCAACAAGACCTTTGATATATGATGTCATAAAATCCTTATCTGATGCTTATATGATTGATGTTCAAGAGATTTTCATCTATCAATTATTAGAAGGTATTTTTTATACTAAAATAATCACATCAAATGGTTTAGAAGATTTTGAATTTGATTGTCCAGTTGGTGACGCTATTGCAATTTCTACAATTTTTAAATGTCCGATTTATACTACAGGTGAAATTTTAGAAACAGCTGGTGTTATCATCAATGATGATGGTACTACACCAGAAGAAGAAAATGATGATATTGATGATATGGACGATATTGATGATGATGAGTTTTTAGATTTTATAGATGATAAACCTAAGAGAGTAGTGTCTGTTTCTGATTTAGAAAAAATGATGCAACAAGCAATTGAAAATGAAGAATATGAGATAGCGGCAGAGCTCAGAGATAGAATACAAAATTTGAAAGAAGAATAAAAAATTAATTAAGATATTTATGGCATTAAGTTATATTGGTGGTAAGAGTAAAATCGGCACTTGGATTAGAAGTTTCATTCCAAAAGACACAGAAATTTATGTAGAACCTTTTGCGGGTATGTTTTGGGTATTTTTTAAAATGGAATTACCAACATTTACAAATCTAAAAAAAGTTGTATATAACGATGTAAATCCATTAAATGTAAACTTCTTCAATTGTTTGAAAGAGCCAATGAAACTATGGGAAATATCAAAAAATATTCCCATTGAGGATGCTGAGTTGTTTTCAAAATTTAAATCCGAAGTGTTTGATGCTAATTTAAAACTAAATTCATCAGAACCTAATTTTGAAATTGCCTTTAAGTATGCTTACATTCTTTCTCAAGTTTGGTCAGGAACTGATCCAAAAAAGGGTAATCTTATTAAGAATGGTGGTTATGTTGGTAAAGATGGTGTCTATAAGTCTAAATTTGAAATTTTCAGAAGTAAGTTACCTGATTCTAAATGGCAAAATTATTTTTCAAAAATTACAAATGTAGAGAATCTAGATTTTCAATCTGTTATTGAAAAATATGATTCAGAAAAAACATTCTTTTATTGTGATCCACCATACTTTATGACTGAGAATTATTATATCAATCATGATTTCGGTATAGAAACTCACGAAAGATTAGCAAATACACTCAAATCTATAAAAGGAAAATTTGGATTAAGCTATTACTACTTTGATAAATTAGAGCAATGGTTTCCTGTCAATCAATACAATTGGCAAAGTAAAGAGTTTGCAAAAACAGCAATGGCCGTATCAGGTAAAGCTCAAACAAAAGGAACTGAGTTATTAATTATGAATTGGGGAAATATTACTGCTAGTGCTGAAGAAGAATCACATAGTGAGATATCTGATGATGATTTTGATTTCTCAATATAGGGACTTAAATTAAATTTATAAATAAGGTATAAAAATATATTACCTTATATATGAAATTTAAACCCGGTGATATAGTCATTAAAACTACAGGTGGTAATAAAATGACGGTTTTTGATAAGATATCAGACGGTGTTTATAAATGTCTTTGGTTTGTTGAAAGTTCTTGTAAAGAATCTATCTTTAAAGAAGAAGAAATTTTAACTATTCCAGAATGGAAGAGACTCTTAAAAACTGAAGAAAGAGAAGATAAGATCAATCAACTATTGGGTTAAAGTAAACTGTTAAAGATACTGGTTTGTATTCATGGTGATGTGAATTCATATTAATTAAAACTTTATCATAACTATCTTTGAGTCTATCCCAACTTACTATAATATCTTTTAATTTTTCAACTCCAAAATCATCTAAAATACCACCTTCAGACTTTATCTTAATGTTAGCACAAAAAACAAAAGGATAATTATCTAATTTGTCGGTTTGTAGAAATAATTGACGATAAGACTCATTTTCAAGATATCTATTTGCCTCCTCTGTCTGTGAATCAAGCCATCTTTCAAAGTTACCGTTGTTTGGATTTACAGACCAAAGCATATCACGTTCTTTTACACCTGAATATCCACACACATACATTTCATAAGAGACGATATCATCATCTTCATATTCTACAAAATATTGTCTAATCTTATTTACCTCATCTCTGAAATTATCAGATGATGTAGATTCGTTAAATTTTTTCCAATTTCTAATCATTTTCTTCTCACGGCTACTCTACCTCTGAGCAAAGATTTTAATAATTCTAGTATTTTCATAATGTATATATTAAAAATTATATTTGAAAGATAGACTGATTGATTGTCCAAAATTTATTTCTTGCCATCTATTATCACCTGTATTATATTTTCTATCGCTATTCAAATCTTGAAAAAGAACTAAATCTTGTGCTATTATATCTTTTATATTTAATTTGAATTCCATTTTCTTGAATGACTTTGTAATTTGAATATCAATTACATTCCTACCATTTTCCCATACTGATGGCTCTTGTACGTTACCAACTATCCAAATTCTTGGTCCTATAAAATTATAACTAAGATTGATGGCAAAATCTTTTTTTGAATTTTGATAGAAAACACCGCTATTGATAATGTATGATGATTGACCCTGAAGAGGTCTATTCTCAGAACCATTGAATCCATCTAGATTGACTTCTGATGATATAAGTGAAGCATTTGAATAGATTGATAAATTCTCTAATCTTTTAGATATAAAACCAAAACTACTTCTTATCTCTACCTCTGTTCCGAAATTTACACTAGACTTCACATTTGAGTAATATAACTCAGGTGAGCCAGAAGTTCCGGTTCTGTTGATAATTTCAATTGGGTTTATAAATTTTTTATAAAAACCTGAAACTGAAATAGACTGACCAGATTTAGGAAACCATTCCCATCTTAAATCTAAATTATTTATGATTGTTCTTTGTAAATTTGTGTTTCCAGATACTATATTATCTAATACAAAGTTATAAAAACTAAATGGTGCTAATTCTCTAAATTCAGGTCTTGATACCGATTTAAAATAAGCAGACCTTATTTTCATCTTATCAGTAAGATTGTAAATTAAATTGAATGAAGGTAATACATCTATTATAGTTGTATCGATTGTTTTCTCTTCATTTGTTCCGAATTCTATATAATTAAATTTTTGACTATATGTTTCTAATCTAACACCAGTAATAAATCTTAATTTACCTATCTTAGAATCGGTCATTAAAAATCCTGAATTTAGTATAGAAGATGCATCATAAGAATCATCTACATTCGTTGCTTCGTCTAATTTGAATCCACCGGTGCCATCTGATAAAAGTCCCATATTCTGTTGAGAGAATATTTCGTTTGGTCCAAGAAGTAGTAGTTGTGAATTAAAGTAAGATCCTTGAGGTTTATATTGAGAAAAGCCAAAATTTCTTGAAGTAAATTCTTTAGATCTGAACTGATGCCATCCACCTAACTTAAGTTCATTTTCTACTATTCCAATATTAACAGGTAAGGTGAAATCATAATTAATTGAATATATTTGTTCTTTAGATTTAGACCAGAACATATTACCAGCAGCGGTCGGAATAGTTCCATTAGATTGTATCACTGCGGTATATTGCTGAGTTGTATCATCCTCTAATAGTGAATATTTACGGTAAACAATTCTTCTTAGATTAGGTATATCTCTTCTAACATCAGAATAGCCTGCGTTCCAGTTTAGTAAAATTTTACTTAATTCATGTTTTCCAGATAATTGACTAGTAAATATATTATTTTGAGTATACCAAAAGTTTGTAGATTTTTCCCATTGGCGCGGATCATTGTCCATTTCTCTAACTCCATTCCTAACATTTATTTTATCATCTGAATTTATTGAATATAAATTTTTGAACTTAATATTATTTTTAGAGTTTATTTTTATGTTAAAATTTAATAGATTGGTAAATAGAATGTTTTTTGTAAATACTGAGTCTTTTAATTCCATTTTTGTTATTACACCAGTAGATTGTTCCTCGAAATCTCTTCTAATAGAGTTGTTCATACTTTCTGAATTTTGATAAGACGTCGCGAGGATAAATCCTAACTTAGAATCTCTTTTAGTCTTAAATTCCTTTCCTATTGTATACTGAAAAGTACCTATCGGAAGAGCTAACCTTTGATTGGTAGTCCATTTCCAGTTCATTAATTTAGATAGTTCAGCTCTCTGATTTTTATCAGTAAATCTCCAATCTTCCGTTGTCGGTAGTTCAGGCAATTCAAGAGATTTATTATTAAAACCTAATAGATTGGAATTACCAGATGATTGAAAATTATTGAATGTTGATATAGTATTGTATCCAATTCCTAAGTTCAAACTATTGATATTTTTTACATCTAGAGTTGATATGTTTATAACACCTCCTGCAAACTCACCAGGTAGATCAGGTGAGCCAGATTTAAATATAACTAAATTATCTAGCATATTAGATGGAAAAATATCAAATGAGAAAGCCCTTTTGTCAGACTCTGTTGATGGAAGAGGACTTCCGTTTATAAGTCCAAAATTATATCTATCATTTAAACCTCTAATTACAACAAACTTGTTTTCTTGTATTGATGCGCCAGAAACTCTTTTGAATACATCACTTACCTTTGAATCTGGTGTTTTTTTGAATTGCTCACTTGTCATACCGTCTAATGTAACAGCTGATTTATTTTGCATTCTTATAATTTCAGAAGTAGAGCCTTTATCAACGGTTACTGTTATAGTTACCCCATCAAGTTCTTGGGTTTTGGGAGTTAGTTTTACTGATATGTTTGTATCTGAAGTAACAACTAAATCTATAATTTTATTTTCGTAACCGATGTATCTGAATTCAATTTTATTTCCACCACTTAATAAATCTATTTTGAATGTTCCATCAAATTCTGTTTTTGTTCCAGTGTTTTGATTTGTCAGATAGACTGTGGCACCAAAAAGTGATTCACCTGTCTGTGAATCACTTATTGTTCCTGTTAGAGTTTGAGAATATGCGTAACAACTAAAAAATAATATTACACTTAATATTAATTTACTCACTTATTCAATATAATTGTTTTTGTAATACTTCCTATTTTAATGTAATAAAGTCCATTTGTGAAGTTAGATAAATCGACTTTAGAATTTTTAGAATTAATTAATACTCTACCATAGCTGTCTGATAAAGTAAATTCTCTATCTGATTTGATATTTATGTAATCAATTGTTGGATTCGGATATATTTCTATGTCTTCGTTTTTAACGGATTCAATTGATAGAAAACCACCTTGGAATTTAGGATTTGTAAAGTCAGCACCAGTCGAGACAACAGATGAATTATTTAGTCTAAAATCAGGAGTCACAGAGAAAGCATCAACCCAATTTATCTGAGAAATAATTTTAGTTGTATCATTAAAGTTTTGTGTAAAAAATGTTGAATAGAATTGTGGACTGGCGGTAACTAAATTGTTAGCCAAGTCTAACTCTACAATCTCATTATTAGCAAATACTAAATTACCAGATGTTATGTTATTCTCGACTGGTGTACCTTCTATTGAAAGACCTTTTTCCCAACCAGTAACAAGTGAGTTGAAAACTGAAATTGAAGAATTTCTTCTTATTCTAAAGGCTTTTTCAAATTTTTCACCGACTGGCAATTGAATACTACCATCAGATTTTGGCCCTATGATAGTAAAATTTGAAAATATAGCCGATGTTTGTGGTGTATTAGATGAACCTTGTGCATCATTATCTGATTCAAAACAATTTGAATCACCAGCAGCATCTGATAGGTAAGGTGTTCTAACTGCTAAGCCAAATTGAATATTTCCTCTATATCCAAAATCGGTATCAAAATCATCGTCTGTTCCTTTGTAAGCTATTAAGTGTCTACAATTTACTGTTCCTCCGAACCACTCGAATGAATCATCGCCTGAAAAAGATACTTGAATGTAGTCAACCTCAGTGTTATTACCCACAGAGCCAAATGTGATACCATTGATTTCTTTATTTGGTTCAAGTGCAATACCTGCAAATTCAACTCTTACATATTTTAGAATACCCGAGTTATCATTGTCATTGGTTCCGCCATATTGAGTGTCTGTAGTTGGAACAATTCCTTCTATATTTGCTAATCCACCTGGTTGATTATTTGTTGCTTGACCTAAGATAACTAAACCACCCCAGTCACCTTCAGCTCTTGAACCAACATTTTGTGATGATGTAAAAACAATTGGATTTGTTTCAGTGCCTTCTGCTATTATTTTTGAACCTTTAGTTATTATTAAACTTGCTTGTGTTGGACCATCGCCTCTAAAAATGGTACCAGGTAATATAGTAATTGTTGCACCATTTTTTACATATACTTTATTTTGTAAAAAAATTACACCAGATAAAGTTGTGTTTGTTGTTATGTCTTGAGATAACGTTGATGTTGGTTGAGGATAAAAAGTATTTTCCGGATCAAAATTAGACCAACCATGTGTCCAGTCTGTGACATAAGTTCCGTCTGTCACTTGAAAAGCTCCTTTGTATGATGTTGATGTCCAAAATGGAGACTGACTAAAAGAATTTACACTAATAAGTAAAATTAGAATTGTGATTAAATTTTTCATTTTTATTTTTTTTATTTTTATATATGTGATTTGTCTAAATCATAAATTTTTTACTAAATTCATGAAAGTCAATACCAGTAAGCATTTTAGTCGAAAAAATCGATTGTTACTAAATCGTTAAGAAAAGGTTATAAAATTAGCACAGCGAATATATACTAAATGAAGCTTGACATAAATGAAATCAACCACCAATACATTTACAAAGTTGTTTTATTTGCTATTTTTTTATTTAAAAGGCAGATAAGACAACCAACTATTTATAAAATGTCTGTTATTAAATTTGTAAATAAAAGAATACCTTGGAAAATTAATTTAAATATAATTACCCCACAGAAACTAGCAGTTGATGAAGAAAGAGAAATTCTTCTGAATGAAATATTAGACGGAATTGAATCTGATTATATGTCTATTGTTGAAGTTTCATTCAAAACTCCTTTGAAGTCAGTTAGCTTGACTATAGATTTGAAAGATGAAAAAAAATACGAACAATTCCTCTATAAATAGTTTAATATATAGTTTATGCGTTATTTGAATAAATATAATTTTTTTAGTTTAAATGAAAATCTCAGTGAAAAAGATGATGAATCAAAAAGATCAGGAAGAGTATTAAGTCAAGCACAAAAAGAGTACAAAGAATCACCAGATTTACAAGAACAAACTGGTCCTATGCCTACAATGATGTTTACGGACGTTGAAGGATCATCTAAAATGTGGTCAGACGATCCACAAAAAATGAACGAACAATTAGAAAACCACCATAAATTAATACAACAACTTTCTGAAAAACATAATGGCTGGATTGTTAAAACAATTGGAGATGCATTTATGGTTTATTTCGAACCTTCTGATAACTCACTAGTTGATGCTGTTAAATGTGCTAAAGAAATTATACAAACTGAAAACGCTTATAACTTAAGAATTGGTATATGTCAAGGTTTTATGGATGAAAAGACATATAGAATTCAGAAAGTAGATTTAAGAGATTTCTTCGGAAACGCTGTAAATACAGCTTCTAGAATGGAATCAAAAGTTGCTGGTAAAGGAGGAACAATAGCTTTTTGTTCTACAAAACCAATTGGAAATTATATGGGAGTTTTGAGATCAATTGGTAAAGTCTTTGAAGTAAAATTAGCAAATTATGATTTAAGAGGAGCTACTATTGAAAAAGCTTACAAAATGAAGGTTAAATAACTTTTTTTTATTATATTTGTTTTTATGTGGATATGTGTTAGTAATACATCAAATAGAACGGAATTAGAAATAGGTAAAACCTATGAAATATTCAAACATGAACATCCTAAGACTGTTTGGGTTAAAATACCAGATGAATCTAATTCAGTTGGTTATAGAACTATTCAATGTTATTTAGCTGACTTTAAAAACAAAGGTCAATGGAGAAATGACCAAATTGATAAGATTTTAAGTTAGTCTTCCCAAAAGAAATAGACAAACTTATCTGGCCATCTGTAATCAAAGTGTGCAAAACCATATAACTCTGCAACTCTTTCTAATCTATCATCAGTATTTCTTGGAAGTTCTCCATCATAATCAATTGAGTCAAATTCAACATAAACATTATCATCATGTTCAGTGACATCTAAAATATGTAAGCCAGTATGATGTTCAAAATTGACCCTGAACTCATTGGTATCAAATTTCTTTTCACCAACTCTTTCGTCCTTCTTTTTGAACTTAAAATCAATTGTGTGGAATTTAATAATCTCTTGTTCTTCAGTTGAATAAGGTTCAAATTTCACTAAAGACCAACCTAAATCTGAAAGTCTAGCAATTACCACTTGCATTTCATCACAAATTCTAACAAAATCCTCATAACTATTAAACTTTTCATTTTTGAAGAATCTTATAAAAAACTGAGAAACTAAAACACCACCACTCATTTGCATTTGTGGTTGAAAACTAACATCACCATCTAAATATTGTTGATAAGTTATACCACCCATTCCTGATGATAAAAATTTTATATCATATCCATCTTCAATAAAATCTAACATAGTATCAACTATTTGTGAAGTAACACCTTTGTTATCAGCACTTTCTTTTATAATATATCTGTCATTCTTTCTAACTGCAAGTTTACCATCAATGAATTTATAAAACTTATATTTCTGGTCTATTGATGTTACTAAATAATATGCATCTGGATTAAGTGCTTTATATCTTTGAATATTACCTTCTACTTTAACTCCATCAACTTCACCACCCTGTTGTTTAGCATAAGCCCATTGAATGTAATGTGGATCGACGTGACGAGATCTTAATGCGTCTTGGTCGATTGAGGTTTGTAAGGTAGAAAGTAGATGAATAAATATGATTTTATATCCATTTGACCTTGCACTATCATAAATCTCTTTAATATGTTCATAACCTTTGTCTGTGAATTCTTTTCCAGCTCCTGTTGTGTCATAAATAAAATTCTGACCAGTTTCCATAAATTCCATCATTCTTAAAAGGTTTAATTGAGAAGCATTTTTTGTCCTACCACCACTCTCTTTCTCTTTTCCTCTGTAATAAACATTTGGATCTTTTGTGAAAAGAAGAGAAACATCATCAGTTGAAAAATCCTTAATATTCGGATTCTTAGAATGAATATGGTTAGTTACAAAATATGATTTACCAATACCGGGTGCTCCGATTACAAATATAGCCAAACCTCTATCTACTCCGATAATTTCAGGTATTGGTTCATTCTTTGACCACTCTTCAAAAATAAATTGGTTATATTCTTTTAAAAATCTCATATGATATTGTATATATTAAAAATGATTATTATATTTGCTTTATGAGAGGATTTAGAACATACAACAAACAAGAACTATTCAATTCGATTGAAAAAATCACGGTTGAAAAAATTGAAGACCAAGTTGTCACAAAGTATAACGGTCGTGTCACACAGGTGGCAAATGTCTCAAAAAGATATGAGATATTTGATATTGTTAAATATCTAAAAGATAAGATTGAACTTATCGAACAAAACTTTACTATTTCTAAATACCAATTGTTGATTAGAAAAGGTCAGCAATACCTTCAACTTATTTCTGATAGTGTTGAAATCGGAGGTATTCGTTTTTACAAATCTTTCTACATACTAAACTCAACAGATAAATCACGTAGACTTAGTTTCTATGCTGGTCTACATTCAGAAAAATATTATTTCATCGGCGCAAACAATGTTGGTATGTCACGAAAACATCTAACTGGTGTTACCGAAGCTGCTGATGTTGCATCAACCGGTCTTAATGGTGAAACTTTTGATGAGCAAATTGAGGCTCTTCAAAATTTAGTTGGTCACCGTATTTTACTTTCTAAAATTCGCCAAGTTATCTTAGGAGATAAAGAAGATATTCCACAAATCAACCACCGTAAATTCGACGCATTTAAAAACTCTGTTCGTTTCGCTGATGGTGATGGTCTTATTAGACTTACAAGAGAACAACGGTCTCAACTTTATACAGAGTCTGAAAGAATGTCTGAGGTTAAGGAGGACTTTTACTTAGATGCTTTTTGGGTATTTGGAACTTATATGAAGTTGTTTAATCGACAAGACTCTCATATTATTAAAAACGAAACAGACCGTATAATCAAAATTACTCAATGGGCTGTTAGAAACTCAGTGTTGGAGGCACTTGGTATCTAATGAAATTTGATTACGAAATAATAAAAGATGCTATCTGTCAAAAAGATAACTCTGTTAAAAGAGAAAACATTATATTTGAAAATGTCTATGGTCCCTATAATGGATATATTATGGCTCCGTATAGAGAACTCATATGGAGCAGTCGTTTCTCACTCGAAATAGAGGAATATGAACTGAGAGTTAAACAAAAAGAAAGAAATAATAAATTAAAAGATATTTTATGTTAATAGAATGTGCAGATTATGATAGCATGGGAAATCACGGAAGATTTCCCAAACAAAAAAATATCAAACCTAATTTTATTAGACAAGTTATAAATTCGTTTAACAAATTATTTTATGTTAAGAGAGGATAATACAGGATTTGTGAATTTTCCAATTCCGGGAAAAGTTATTGATAGAATTGAAGGAGTAAAGACTTTTATCTATTTAGTTGCTTTTGAAACTTTGGATTTAATCAATGTGCCTTATATTTTATCTAATTGTAGGTTAAACCTTCAGGGTAATCTTGCATCAGATGATATTTCTTTTAGAAAAAGACTTACAAATAATAATTCATTAGAGAGCTCAATAGAATCTCAAATAGATATAAATGAATTTGAAAACAGGTATTTTCCTAATATAGATGGTGATAACCAATCATCTATTCCACTAACTACGTGCATTTGCTTAGGTTGGTCTGAAAATACATATCAATTTAAAGATGGTAATGACTGGATTTGCACCTTCAGAGACTTGACTAATGAAGGTCAGAAGTTGTACTATTCAATAAAAAAACTTCACAATAATAAAGAAGTTAGAATTTTAACTTTTAACAATATTTAATATTGACTTTTTCAATTTTATCACTATATTTGTAGAAAATAATTTTATGGCATACGAAAGAAAAACATACGACCTCTTTATTTCAGATGAATTAAGATCAGTTTTGGAAACAATTAAATCAGAATCAATTGTTGCTGATTTGCTCTTAAAACGAAGACACTCAAAGGAGGACTTAGTTGATGATCCTGTAAATTTCATTTCAATATCAACGCAGGATTCAACTCGTATTTCCTATTTAACAACAGAGCGTATTGGTATTATACCTGAGTCAGAATTTTGGACATCCTCAAGAAGATTTCATATGAAGCCAGGTGGATTTATTTCAAAAATATTCAAAAATATATCTTCTAAAGATGTAGAGGTTTTTTCAAATCTTTATAGAGCTGAGGTTAGAAAACCAAAATTTGATTTCAAAATAGTATCAGGAGAAGATATTAGAAGCTACTATCATTATGAAAAACACGCTTCAGACTCTGGTAGTTTAGGTGTATCTTGTATGAGATATGAATCTTGTCAAAGGTTATTTAACATGTATGTTGAAAATCAAGATAAAATCTCTTTATTGCTGATGCTAAATGAAAATGGTTATGTTTTAGGTCGCGCTCTTCTATGGAATTTTGATGGTAATAAAATTATGGATAGAATTTATTCTATTAATGATGAACAACTTCCATTTTATTTCAAAAAATGGGCCACCGAAAATGGATATTACTTCAGAGCTCAGCAGAATTGGTATAACTCTTTACAATTTGAAAGATTAGGCGAGGGTAAAAAATTGTTGAAATTAGATGTCAAGTTAGATAATTTCGATTTTAGATACTATCCTTACATGGATACTTTCAAATTTTTTAATCCTGATACTGGCACTTTTTCTAATTACAGACCTGTTGGAAGAGACCATTACACACTTTGTTCTTCAGATGGTGGTAAATACGAATACAACTATTTGGTTTATGATGATGTTGATAAATATTATAGACACAGAGGTGAAACTATCTACATTGAATATGTTCATGTAAACACACACCCTGATAGATGTAATTATTCTGAAATACACGATCAATATATTCTGTGTGAGCATTCTGAATGGAGGGAAGATTTAAGAGATTATATCTACACTGGAGAATTTTCATATCTTAATAATACTGAAAGGATTGAACAAAGAATCAAAGATAATGAAGAGTATGAAAAGCAACGATCTTCTCGAAGAATTAGAAGAGGTTCATCTTTTGCACAAGAATTAATGCAATCAATTGAGAGAATTGGAATTGATACATCAACTTATGAGAATTTGATTCAAACCTTAAATTCAGCCAGTGAAAACAATAGTAGTGATGTTCAACCAACTGAATAAAAAAAGAGACCTTAGTGGTCTCTTTTTTGTTTTTTGTATTTATCTAATAAATCTCTAACATTTACATAATCGTAATAATCAATGTAATCATCTATAGTTTTGAGAAATTTATAATCTTTTCTTTCAGTTGTTGTTAGTATATTAAAATAGTAGTCAAAGTAATTAAATATCTTCTTTTCTGAAACTAGTCCATTTTTACAATGAATATTGAAGTAGGCAAGTTTATCAAAAAAATTATCAAATAAATCTCTTAAATATGCTTCTTCAATAGAAAATCTCGACCTCTGGTCATGTGTTTTTAGCGCTTCAATCATATAAGCATCATTGACTTTAACTTCTTGCCCATTAATCATAATTTTTCTAGCATTCCAATCTAATAGAGTCAATACAACTTTTACCTTTTCATCCGAAAAAAATTCTTTCACTTCTTTAGATAGAAACTCTGATTCTTTCCATAATTGAGACTTTCGATATTCAATTATTGCTTTAATAAAAGAAAATATTCCAAGTAGTGGTATGATATCGAGTATTATAGTATAAATTGTTTCCATAAACAAATTGTTTTTTAGTATATATAAAATAAGATGAAAGAATTTATTTTAGAGAAATTAGAATGTTTTAACGACCCTGAATTCAAATTTGATCCTACTTACCATAAATATACCTATCATGGTAGTCAATTTGTTTCAGTTACAAAATTTATACAACAATTTCATAAACCATTTGAGCAAGATTTTTGGTCTCAAAAAAAAGCAGATGAGGCTGGTGTTCCACAAGAATGGATATTGAATGAGTGGAAGAAAATTAACGACTACGCCAACGAGGTAGGTACTGATACGCATCAATGGATTGAAGACTACTTCAATAAAATTTGGAAACCATTGCCATCAAATTTAGATGTAATTAATCGTATAAATAAATTCAATGTGATTTTTGCTAAACATCTTCATAAATTAGAACCATTAAAATTTGAAGTCAGAGTTTTCTCTAAAAAATGGAAAATCGCTGGTATGATTGATTCTCTTTTTATCCATCGTGGAAAGATATTCATTTTAGATTGGAAAACAAATAAAAATTTTACTACTGATGAAAATCTAAAATATAAAGAGAAGTTATTAGCACCATTTGAAGACTTTTATAAATCTCATTTATCAGAGTATTCTATACAATTATCATTTTATGCACTAATATTAGAAGAGTGGGGATTTGATGTCGGAGGTGCTTATCTCGTGCATATAGGCCCGGGTGAAGAGCCGGCTGAAATGTATAAAGTTATTGATATGAGACCCTACATCAAAAGATTTCTTGATGGTGATATAAACAATTAAACAATTATAAATATAAAAATAAACTTATAAATTATGAACTTTAAATACGTAGACTTTGAAAAGGTGACATCTCATTATTCTGAATATAGAAAAGGTGTAGACGAAATTAATCAACAAAAATCAGATTTTCTAAAAGAAATTGAACCAATCAGAAAAGAAATGAACTCAATCATATCATCTAGTTCTATGGGTTTAATAGTCGATAATAGAACACAACAACAAAAAGCAGAGAGATTTCAACAATTACAAGCAGAACTAATGCAAAAAGATTCTGAATTCAAACAAGTATTGAAAAAAATGTCAGATGATTTAAATGTAAAAAGTTTTGATTTTTTGTCTGAAGTAATAGGAAATTGGGCCAAAGAAAATGATGTAGATGTAGTTTCATCTAAAATGGAGACAATATTTGTTTCTGAAAAATACGACTCTACTAATGAAATTTTAGATTTACTTAAAAGTAATCAACAATTTGTCGAGTTACCTGAGGTAGAAGAAGTCAAAAATTAATTTAAAAGATAATTTACAGCTAACCTATATCTTTCTAATAAATTCTGGTCTTCGGATAATGACTCATTTTCATAAACAATTGCATAACTTTGTGTTGAACCACTTTTTGTGACCTTTAAATAAAATTTTCTTTCGCCGATTATTTTTGCATATTGTTTATTTTGAACTAAATATTTAGCATTCTGACTATATGTGTCAATTTCTTCTATTTCACCTAAATAGGCATTTTTAGATACTTGTAATCTATAAATAAAGTTTTCATTATCTTTAGTATTATATGTGTAAACAGCATAATCATTAGCATAATCTACTGAAACATTAGTTTTGAAAGTTGGTGACTGAGTACCTGATACATATTCTACTATCCAATTTGAATATGTTCCACTACCGGATAATCCAGTTATTGTCAAATTTAAATCACCGTTAAGAATATTGTAAGAATTTATATAACCTTGAAAATATTGATTTTGCTCAGTGCTAGAAACTTTTACAATTTGTTCTTTCTGAAAACTTTTATTCGGTAAAATTGACATAGTAAAGTTCTGAGATGATGTCAATGAATCAATACTTATTAGCGATTGTGAATTCGAAAAATAAGAAATGTAGAATTCATCAATCAACTTTTGATTTACTGGTCTGAATGTTTCAGAGGAAATATTTGCGACTTTATATGGCTCACCACTATAAGAAACAATAGTTTGCCACTCTGCTTTTTTTATCTCAATTGAATCAATTGAATTATCTAATACTTTCATCATAATATTTCCGTTTTCCCTAAAAAAAGAAATAGAAGCGGATAGTCCAGTTACTGAATAAGTTGAGCTATATTTATTTGAAAGTGATAATTGTGTTATTTTAGGATCATCTGAGTAAATTTGATAAGATTGCTGATGTATTTTATTCTGCTTATATAACTTAGATAATTTTGTCAAAAATGGAGTTTTTGTTTGAAAAAGTATCTCTTTCCAGCTGTAGGAAATGACCTCACCAACATCAATTTTCTCGTAAACATCAATATAGTAAAAAAGATAAAGTACTTCTACAAAAGTAGAAAAGTCACCCTTTTCTACTAATTCGTTAACATAGTTAGTATATTCTTGAATGCTATCTTTGCCTTTGGCTGCAATTTTGTCAATTTTATTGAGAATCTTTTCAAGTTTTTTCTTATATAGTTTATCCATGTCTTATATATTTCGAATTTACATCTTTATATAAGAAACTTAAAAAAATAGATTAAGCGCCTTCACCAGCTGACATTATTTTATCTAATTCAGCAATTTTATCTTTATTCTTCTCGTCACTTATAAAGTCTACATACTGGCTAACCTTTTTGATATCATCAGGTTTTTTAGTTTTTAACTCACCTAATTTTTTTACTAAGTCCTCTTGGCCTTCTGCTTTAGCATCAACTTTTCCTAATAAATCAGAAGTTTTCTTAGTAAAATCAGCATCTTCAAAAGTAACATCTTCTCCTTTGATTTCTTTGATTTTTTTGATACCGATCATTTCTTTATCTTGAAGATCTTTCATGATTCCTTCATTGGGTTTCAATTTATCTTGATCAGTAACCTTTTTCCACTCGTCTTCGTTAAACTTATCTCTTTTGTAGATAACTGAATCACCTGGTTTGTAACCACCCTCAGGACCAGCTTCAGGTGCCTCTTTTCCTAAATCTTCTAAATATTTATTTAGTTCATCATCTTTGATTTCTGTTAAATATTTATCTAATCTTGGAACTAACGTTTTATTAACCCAGTCTAAGGCTAATTGTTTTCTTTTTTTATTATCCTGTGCTGCTGTTAAAATAACTTTCTTGAAATCAGGTAAGTGAGTTGTGTCTTTCATATCTAAGATAATCTTTTTCTGATCGACTTTAGCTTCAACTTTAGGTACCACTTTTAAATCAGGACCACCTGCGTATTTATAGTCTTTAATTGCCCTATTTCTAATAGTTTCCATTATAAATCTTATTATATCTATAGTAGGTGAATCATTACCAAAAGCCTTTATAATATTATCATAAAGTGGTTGCATACCTTGTTTACCCAAAGCTCCAGTTTCAGGGTCTAAAATATTTTTTATCAAATCTAAGCAGTTTTGCTCATTTGCCTCTGGTAGTTTATTAAATTCATCAATTACACCTTTAAAAATGTAAGTATCATCTGTAGGATTCATTGGATTTTTATCAACCCAGTCTTCTACCTTGTCTATAGTGGGATTCTCACCTAATTTCTTCAACTCTTCAGTTGCTTTATTCCAAAGGTTCTTAAAAAAGTTAAGAACACCGGCTAATAATTCTTCATTTATAGGTTGTAAGCCTTTATAGTTTCTGAAAGATTCAAATTTTCTTACATAATTCATAGTATAAAATAATTTTTACTCTTTATATATTAACTTTTAAAACTATAATTTAAAAAAACGATATAACTGATATGAAAAAAATAGATTCATTAAATCAGGTTGCTGAGTTTCATAAAACTTTTGACGCTCCAATTTTAGAAAAGCCAACAATACCATCTGAAGAAAGATGTCAATTAAGAGTATCGCTATTGCAAGAAGAATTAAACGAATTGAAAGAAGCTATTGAAAATAAAGACATCGTAGAAATCGCCGATGCTCTCTGTGATATTCAGTATGTACTTTCAGGTGCCGTGTTAGAGTTTGGATTAGGTGATAAGTTTCATAAATTATTCAATGAAGTTCAAAGAAGTAATATGTCAAAAGCTTGTGAAAGTATACAAGAAGCAACTGAAACTACATCACATTATAAACAAAAAGATGGTACAGAAAGTCATTTTAATAAAATAAATGGCAAATGGGTAGTTTATAGAACATCTGATAATAAAGTCTTGAAATCAATTAATTATTCACCGGCTAATTTGAAGAAAATATTGAATAAAAAATAATATGGATCAGTTTCTTGTAGAAAGGTCTAATATTTACGGAATTTTCTTTACAAAGAAATTAAAAAATTATTTTAATGAAGGTGAAATAGTTACGATATATTCACACTATTCATTGAGATTATACACTTTCGATAAAAATGGTAAAACTTTCAAAGTACATTACACTGATTTCGGAAAAATATTCTTAACTAAAGATGAATGGAGAAATAAAAAAATTTTAAATATATTAAAATGAAATTAGGAATTATAGGACAGGGATTCGTTGGTGGCGCTGTTTATCAAGGAATGAAAAACTATTTTGATGTCTCAACTTTTGACATCAATGGTAATTGTACAGAGTCTTCACTTTTCAATCTTATTGAAAAAGTAGATATGACTTTTTTATGCTTACCAACACCAATGAGAAAATCAGGAGAGTGTGACTTATCGATAGTGAAGAATTGTTTATCACAAGTAGATATGATAGTTAAATCATTGAATAAAAAAGATTTTATTGTTATCATAAAGTCAACAATACCACCTGGAACAACTGATTTATTAAATAAAGAAAATGACAACTTAAACATAGTTTTTAATCCTGAGTTTTTAACAGAAGCAAATGCCGTTGATGATTATAAAAATCAAAATAGAATTATTGTCGGTGGTGATAGACCATACTCATCAAAAGTTAAAAAAGTCTTTGAAAAGGCTTTCCCAAAAGTTCCTATTGTAAAGACTTCCTCAACAATTGCAGAAATGATTAAATATGTTACAAATACTTTTTTAGCAACTAAAGTTTCATTTGCTAATGAAATGTATCAGATTTGTGAAGGATTAAATATTGACTATGATAAAGTAATTGAATATGCGAGATATGATGATCGTTTAGGTAATTCTCACTGGTCAGTCCCAGGACCAGACGGTGACTTCGGTTATGGCGGACATTGTTTTCCAAAAGATGTAGCAGCTCTAAAATATGTCGGTGACTCAATGAATATATCAACAACTATGTTATCTGCTACAATGTATAAGAATAAAGAAGTTCGTTCAGATAAAGATTGGGAAAAACAAATTGGAAGAGCAGTATCAGAGGATTAAAAATAATTTATTATATTTGTCACATGTTATCAAATAAAGAAAAGAAGCGTAGACAACACGAAAAAGAGTTAAATTCACTTAGAAATAAGATGGGTAAAAACATTTTTTGGTTTGATGCTTTAAACAATCAACAGCAATATGATTTACTTTTTGCTTGGAAAAGAGAAAAGAAAATTAACAATAGAACCAAACCTCAGAAAAAAACAATAACCAAAAAGGTTGGTGGTTTTTTTAATGGTAAATTTCAAACCGTTAAAAAAGAGATTGAAATAATTTCTTATCCACCAAACTTTAAATATTTTCTTAAAGAAATGAAACCAAGATTTAGCGTTAGTGTCTCGAAAATGAGAGAGGCTCAACTAAAACATTTGTTAAAGTGATGTTGATAAAACCAAAAAGAAGAAAATTTCTGCGCATAAAAACCCTTAAAGAGATTGGTTTGGATGAAAACAAATTACAAGTTTTATTTGTTGTCAATGAAAACAATCTCACTGATTACTTCGAGTTAATTAGCTCATTTCAAAACGAAATTTTAGAAATAAATATTTTCACAAACATTGACATACCTAAAGATTCAAGATTTATTTATCATAATGAATTAAAATACTTATTCGAAATTTGTGATATTTCTTATAAAACAATTGATTTGTTAAACTATACATACGGTTTAGAGTTAATAAATGATATTGATGGTTTAAATCAAAAAATAAAAAAAGATGTTTTGGTTGTAGATGATGAGGTTTGCATAGTGCTTGCACATTGTAACACAGAAAATAAAATTGAAACTCTCAAAGAATGTATCTATAACTTAAAAAGACAAAATCAAAAAGTAATATTAGTTTCTCATATCAATGTATGTGATGAAATTTTAGAAATGTGTGATTTTTTCGTTTTTGATAAAAAAAATGAAATGATTAAACCTGACGAGTTTGATGGTAGAGGTAGAACTTTTGCATATGCTTCTTACTCAGGTTATTACCATGAACACAATTATGATAATCACGCGTTAGCTGTGTTAAATCTTATGAAAACTGGTGTTGGATTGGCACATGTAAATGGATTCAAAGTTGCACATTTAATACATTATGATTGTATTATTTATGATAATAATTTATTACAAAAACACTATAACTACTTAAAAAAATATGATATCTATCACTACTTTTATGAAGGTTATGAAAACAGAATAGATGGTAATTTTCTATCAGTAAAGACTGATAAATTTCTAAATATTTTCAAATATATTAATGGTAAAGAAAAATATTTATCTTATGGCTTTGCAATTTTTGAGTGCTTCTTAAAGGTTGTTTTAAGTTCTTCAGAACTCTTACTTAAAAGAGCTAATATAGAATCACTTTTTTATAAAAATATTATTGATAAAATTCAAATGGTTGATTTACATCATATTAAAGAATATTCTGATGAATTTTCTACACACACATATTTAGAAAGATCGAAGTATAAAGATTTAGAATTAATTGTTTTTACAACTAATGATTTTAACATCAAAGAAATTATCATTAACGATAAAATTTATAGTGTCTTAACAAATCAAGCAAATGTTTTTAAAATTGATGATAGTTTACTGATGTCTGATTTGAGAGTAAAAATACCATACTTAGATATAGATAAAACAATAAATAAAAGTTCAAGATTTGCTAATTGTCAAATAATTGACACCAACATTGTAAACTTTTATGATTTAACAAATTAAAATACTATGATAGAATTTGAAAAAATACAAAATTTAGTAGGGAATCACGTATCTCCATACATTTATAACTCTAAAGAATTTATTGGTGGAAAGACACCGATATATTATTCTGGACCTTATTGGGACAATAATGAAACCGAAGCTGCAATAAACGCTTTTCTTAATGGGAAATGGATTACTACAGGTGAAAAAGTTTATAAATTTGAATTAGAATTCTCAAAAAGATTTAATGTAAAGCACTCTCATATGGTAAACTCAGGCAGTTCGGCTAATTTAGTTCTGATTGCTGCTTTGAAAAGGAGATTTGATTGGCAAGATGATGATGAAGTTATAGTTTCGCCTGTTGGTTTCCCAACAACTATTTCGGTTTTGTATCAACACAGGTTGAAACCTGTTTTTGCCGATATTGAATGGGAAACATTGAACTTTGACTTAGGAGAAGTAGAAAAAAAAATAACAAAAAAAACTAAAGCTATCTTTGTTTCACCTGTTTTAGGCAATCCACCTGATTTTGACAAACTTATAGAAATCTGTGAGAAATATGATTTAAAACTTGTCGGTGATAATTGTGATAGTTTAGGTTCAAAATGGAGAGGAAAGTATTTGAATGAATATTATGTCGCGTTTTCAAACTCATTTTATCCGGCCCATCACATATCAACTGGTGAGGGTGGAATGGTTTGCACAAATGATGATGAATTAAAAAAACTATTTGTTAGTATTTCTTGGTGGGGTAGAGATTGTTATTGTATTGGTTCGGCAAACCTATTAAGTTGTGGCACTTGCGGTAATCGATTTGATAAGTGGTTAGAATCATACGATGGTATCATGGATCATAAATATGTATTCTCCGAGATGGGTTATAACCTTAAACCATTAGACTTACAAGGTGCAATTGGCTTAGAGCAGCTAAAGAAGTTAGATGAAATTGAATCAAAAAGAAAATTATCTAAGGAAGTTATTTCAAAAATATTCACTGATAACATTGAGAATATTTCAACACCTAAAATGTTAGAGCACGCAAATACTTGTTGGTTTGGAACACCATTCATTTGTCAAGAAGAAGGTCTTAAACATAAATTAGTTGACTATTTAGAAAAAAACAAAATTCAAACAAGAAATTATTTTGCAGGTAATATACTACTACATCCTGGTTATAAATTTTTAGACGATTATACTAAATATCCAGAGTCTAACAAAGTTTTAGATAAAGTATTTTTCATTGGTGCCGCACCACATTATAATGAAAGTGTATTCGAGTATATAGAAGATGTAATAAAAAAGTTTTAACATGAATATTATTGTATTAGGTGATGGTCTTTTAGGTTCTGAAATAGTAAATCAAACGAATTGGAAGTTTATTTCAAGAAAAAAAGATGGTATAGATGCTAATCAGTTCGAAAATTGGTCAAATCAGATTTTACAATATGATATTATAATTAATTGCATAGCTTTCACGAAAACTTATGATATCGACAAAGAAAAAAATTGGCTACTAAATCTATCTTTCGTAGATAAACTGATTGATTTTTGTAATATTAACAATAAAAAATTGGTTCATATCTCGACTGACTACATCTACACAAATTCCATCAGCAATGCAACAGAAGAAGATGTTCCTGTACATTTAGGAACATGGTATGGTTATACAAAACTTGTTGGTGATGCATTGGTGCAACTACGTAGTAAAAATTATCTTGTGTGTAGACTATCACACAAACCCAATCCTTTTCCGTATGATAATGCCTGGTTTGATATCAAAACTAATTGTGATTATGTAGATGTTATTTCAGATTTAATTATTAAATTAGTAGCTTCAAATGCTACAGGTGTTTACAATGTAGGCACTGAATTAAAATCTATTTATGACCTAGTAAAAAAAACAAACTCCGAAATTAAGGCTTCATATAAACCAAAACAAGCACCTGGTGATATAAGTATGAATATTAATAAATTAAAAAATAAATTAAATGAAAATTTTTAGCGGATCATCAAGTCAAAAACTAACAGATAAAATCTGTGTAATTTTAAACAAACAACAACTTAAATACTCTTCTATGGGTATAGTTGATGAAGAAATTACACCAGGTAAATTAAAAATTGACAAATTCTCAGATGGTGAAATTCTACCATTATTTCAAGAATCTGTCCGAGACGAAGATGTATTCTTTGTCCAAACAACAAATAGTTCTGATAACATAATGGAAACTTTACTTGTTATCGATGCCGCTAAAAGAGCCGGTTGTAAATCATTTACATTAGTTGCTCCTTTCCAATCTTACTCTCGTCAAGATAAAACAGACCACTTGCGTTCTTCAATTGGTTCTAAAATGTTAGCCGATGTTCTTACTGCGGCTGGTATGAATAGAATTATCACAATCGACTTACATGCTTCTGCTATTCAAGGATTTTATAATGTTCCTGTTATTCACTTAAATGGAAATAAAATCTTTATTGACTACATCAAAGAAAATGCTATTGAAGATTTAACAATAGTGGCTCCTGACCAAGGTGCTGTTAAAAGAGCTTCTGATTTCTGTAAAGCTTTTCCAGACTCAACATTTGCAATGATTAATAAGAAACGTATCAAACCAAATGAGATTCATTCAATGGAACTTGTCGGTGATGTTACTGGTCGTAATGTTGTTATTGTAGATGATATGGCTGATACATTAGGAACAATGTGTAAAGCAGCTGAACTACTTATTGAGAAAGGTGCTAAGTCTGTTAGATGTATCGCTACTCACGGCATTCTAAGTGGTAAAGCAATCGAGAACCTTTATAACTCTAAAATCACTGAGTTGTTAGTATCTGATAGTATTCCACTTATAAATGAGAAGGATTCTTCACGTAATGATGGGAAATCTTCCTATGTCTCAGGTGTGTGGATGGATCCAGTAGAAACAAAAATGAAAGTTATTTCTTGTGATAGAATTATTGGTAAGTCTATCTGGGGATTAGTTAACAGACAAAGTATTCACGAATTAAACTCAATCTAATGAAAGTATTTTTAATAGACATAGACGGAACTTGTTGTGATGATATAATGAATGAAGATTCTCATTTATATCCTACAGCAAAAGTGATTGAAGGATCACTTGAACAAATTAACAAGTGGTATGATGAAGGACATCATATCACATTCTTTACAGCTCGTGAAGAAAAAGATAGAGAAGTAACCATAAAATGGTTAGATGATAATGGATTTAAATACCACGGTCTTATTATGAATAAACCAAGATGTTTAAATGATGAAGATGTTTATTGTTGGATAGACAATAGAAAAGTTATGGGTGTTACTTATAAAGGGGTATGGGGACCTCTTGTTGAAAGAGTAGCAACAATAAAAACGATGGAATAATATGGTAGTGTATTTAGTTGGTGGGATAACAATAGGAATTATGATTGCGCCTACAGTTAATTACCGAAATTTACCACGAAAAACTCAATTATAATAACAAAGAGAACAAAAAAAGAAAAAGAATACTTCAACAGAGGTTACAGATTTCACGGATGTATAAATGATGTCTGTCACTTTGGGTAAAATTTAAATTATATGAATATATTAGATGGTAAATTAGTATCTACTCAACTTCTAAATGATATTAGAGATAAAATTGAAGGTCATATAGAAATTAGTAAATCAAAGTTAGGATATCAAATATCAAAACCAAGTATGGCTATTGTTCTTGTTGGTGATAATCCAGCATCTGAATCATATGTAAAAGGAAAAACTAAAGCCTGTGAAAAAGCTGGTATAAATTATAATGTAATTAAATTTCCAGAAACGATAACTAATTTTGAATTATTAGAAGAAGTAAAAAGATTAAACAAATCTTCTTATGATGGCTTTATTGTTCAACTACCATTACCACAACATATTAAGGCGGAATCAATTATAAACGAAATAAGTGCTTACAAAGATATTGATGGATTTCATCCACTTAACTTTGGAAAGATGTCACTTGGTCAAAAAGCAATGAGACCGGCAACCGCTTATGGCATTCTTAAACTAATTGAACACTATCAAATTGATACAAAAGGTAAACATGTTGTTGTCATTGGTCGTTCTAATATTGTCGGTAAACCTATTTCTATTATGTTAGGTAATGACTTTAACATAGGTCGAGCAACTGTTACCTCTTGTGATATAAACACACCCAGAGAGCTTCTAATTGAAGAAACTAAAAAGGCTGATATTGTTATTGTTGCTGTTGGAAAACCTGGATTATTAACTTCAGATATGGTTAAAGAAGGAGTTGTTGTTATTGATGTTGGTATCAATAGATTAGAAAGTGGTAAATTAGTTGGTGATTGTGATTTTGAAGAGGTATCAAAGAAAGCCAGTTGGATTACCCCGGTTCCAGGTGGGGTTGGACCAATGACTATATCTGGTCTTATTCTAAATACTTATGAAGCTTGGAAAATGAAAAACTTTATTGAAGAATGAAAGTAAAGTGTATCTCTAATGAAAGTTGGGACCTTCTTCACGATTTGCGTAGTAAACTAACTATTGATAAGGTATACGATGTTATTACAATCGAAAGCATACCATTTTCACCACATAGATATGATGATCCAAGTGGTCTATTTTATAGAATAAAATGTGACAATGGTGAAATAAAACACATAGATGTTAGTAGATTTCGTGATTTGATATTAGCTGAAAAAAGAGAATTAAAATTAGAAGATTTAGGAATATGATAATATATCCTTCTATTAATTTTTAGTATATATAAATTATATAAAATAAAAATGAAAAAACCTTATAAAATAGTTTGCATAAATAATAAACCAATATCAGGAAGTGGTAGTGGAAAATTGCAAAGCCTAACTGAAGGAAAAGTTTATCAAACTTATGATAGACCAGATTATAATGATGTTTGCGTCATAAACGATAAAGGTGTTGAAGTAAACTATTCTTCAAGTAGATTTATAACATTAGAAGAATGGAGAGAAGATAAATTAAAATTGATATTAGAATGAATTTATTATTAGGAATACTCTTTGGCATCATCGCTCAAATACTTGTTTTTTTTCAAATACAAGGAAGTCTGAAGTATCAACTATTACAAGACTATAAATGGATAGTTTTATTGTCTGGGATTCCAATTACCTGGTTATTTATAGAATCTGTAAGAAACATTTATATATGGAGTGATGGTCAACTATGGCCTGGTAGGTTAATAGGATTTTCTATTGGAATTGTGGTTTTCACTGCAATGTCTATTCTTCTTTTTGGTGAAGGTATAAACGCTAAAACTAGTATCTGTTTAATTTTATCTATAGCAATACTATTAATACAAATTTTTTGGAAATAAACAATTCGTGTTTTATATTATAAAATAATCTCAAAATAAATTTAATGAACAATTTAAATCTAATTAGAAGGATTTGGCAATTTGCTAAACCTTTTAGAAAAACAATTGCGATAATTTTCATCTGCATTTTAGTTGGTGTTGGTATAGAAGCACTAAACACGTATTTTTTGAGTAATATATTTGATGTAATTCAAAAACACTCGAATGATAAAGAATATCTACCAACAGCTTTAATGTTTGCCGGATTAGCTGGAATAGGCGTATTCTTTAGAATAATGGTATCTAGATTTCAAGGAAATTTAGAAATTAGAAAACTTGATATAAAAGCTTCTAATCATTTGAATCATCATTCAATTTCTAAATATTTCGGATTTTCTAATGGTCAACATATAAATGAGCACTCAGGTGTAAAACAAAATATCATCACGACCGGTTTTACTTCTGTTCAAGGTCAAATTCAAATGTTTGTTTATCATCTTTTTCCTGCTGTGGCTAATTTTTTAGTTTCAATTTTCATGTTATTCTCTATAAGTCTATACATAGGATTTGCTTATTTATTAGTGTCATTTTTATTTCTATGGGCTGTTTATAAATTCAACAAATACCTTCAACCAAAACTACGAGAAGTTAGAGATGCTAGAAATCACACTGCTAGAACAATTTCAGAATTATACAGGTTTGTTTTCTTGATTAAAAACGAAGTGGCTGAAAAAAAGTCTCTTAATGAACTAGATGATGTTCAAGATTTACATCAGGATGCTTATGAGAGAACTTGGATTCCGGGAAATAATCTTTTGACTCTTATTAGAGTTGGAACTGCAGGTTTCAGATACTTAACAATTCTTTTTGCAGTTTGGTTACTTTTCAATGGTTACATAACGGCTGGTTCGATATTCCTTATCTTTACTTGGTCACAGAACTTTATAATGTCTTTATGGATGATAACTGATATGCAAAAGCAATTTATTACCGACAAAATAAATATAGAGAAATATTTTGAGTTACTCGAAATTAAACCTGATGTGCAAGAATCTGAAAATCCAATTAAATCAGATTTAATCGGAGATATTGAATTTAAAAATGTCGAATTTAGTTACCCTCAGAGAAAAAAAAATCACAAAGATGAAGATGTGGATGAACTACAACCCGAAATGGTATTGAAGGGTCTTACATTCACAATTAAAGAAGGTGAGAAGGTTGCTTTTGTTGGGGAAAGTGGTTCTGGTAAATCAACGATTGCAAATCTAATACGTAGAGCTTTTGATCCACAATCAGGAGAAATTTTAGTAAATGGTCATAACTTAAAAGATTTAGAACTTAAAACATTCTTAAAAAAAATTGGTTCAGTTGATCAGGAAGTAAATCTATTTGATAAAAGCATTCGTGATAATATTTCATACGGATCAGATAGAATTCTTTCAGATGAAGAATTAAATAAGATTGCAAAGCTGGCTCGTATTGATGCTTTTTATAAAAAACTGGAACACGGGTGGGACACAATAGTCGGAGAACGTGGTGCCAAAGTATCTGGTGGTGAAAAACAACGAATTGGGATTGCTCGTTCCTTGGCTAAAAATCCAGAAATATTAATATTTGATGAAGCCACTTCAGCATTAGACACCGTCAGTGAGAGAGTGGTTCAAAAATCAATAGATGCAGTAAGCAAAGGTAAGACATCTATCATAATAGCACATCGTCTTTCTACGGTCAAAAATTGCGATAAGATATTTGTGCTTAAACAAGGAATTTTATTAGCCGAAGGAACACATGATTATCTTTTAGAAAATTGTGAGTATTACAAAGAGTTAGTAAAACACCAGTTGACTAATACAATTTCATAATGAATACTTGGGTAATAAAAGATAAAATCAAAAACGGAACAATATCATTTGAAATCGGAGATGAAGTTGTAATATTTTGGAGAAAAGGCAATGGATATCCAAGTCTGATTAATGATGATAAAGTATACAGAGTTGATAATATTGAGAATGAAATCCTCTACGTAAGAGAAAGAAATGAAAAATCTTTCAAAAAAATGCCAATAAGAGTGCATAAAACCTATATGGTGCCTCTTTATGTAATACGAGAAATCAAATTAAATAGTTTATTAGATGAAACAAAATTAATATAAAAAATATAAAATAAAAAATAATAATTTAAATGGGAAAATTAGCATTAAACTTCATTTGTAAGAATGAATCTCATGTCATAAATAAAATGCTTAACAGCGCTAAAGAAATCACAGATCTTATCGTAGCAGTTGACACTGGTTCTGACGACGGTACGCAAGAAATTATAAAAAAATTCGGATTTGAAAACAATATTCCAGTGTATGTTTTTGACAGACCTTTCGATAACTTTGAAAAAAGTCGAAATTTTGCTATGGAAAAACTTAGAGATGTGGTAAAAGAATTAGGTTGGGATGCTGATAAAGTTCATGGTTACTGGTTCGATTGTGATGAAACAATCATACCTGCTTCTAATTTTAACAAAAATCAATTCACTAAAGATTTGTATATGATTAATACTTATATAAATCAAATGAAGTACACCAGAAATACTTTCTTTAAAGTATCTAAACCATTTAGATGGTACGGTCCAGTTCACGAGTTTATTATTTGTGATGATAAAAATATAACATCTGGTTTAGCTGAGGGAATTCACGTTGATGTTAAAATGGAAGGAGCTTCTTGGAAAGGCAATATCCCAGCAAAATATAAATCACATGCGTTTGAGCTTGAAAAGTATATAGACGAAAATAGACAGGATCCAAGATGGATTTTTTATACGGCACAATCATATCACGATTCTGCTTCAATGCCTGATAATAAAGAGGAAAATGAAGAAAGATTAAGAAGAGCCATCAAATATTATAGAGAGAGAATAAGTAGAGGTGATGGATATCCAGAAGAAATTTACTATTCTCAATATAGAGTTGGTACAATAATGAGAGTTTTAGAAGAACCCTGGAATCTTACACATCAGGAATGTCTTAAAGCGTATGCTATGGATCCTATGAGAGGTGAATCTATTAAAACTATTATTGATTATTACCTACAAGTTGGTGAATGGCATTTGGCTTATATGTATACTAAATTTGCTAAAGTTAATTTTCATGGAAAAAATCCTTATCCAAAAAGACTATTATTTGTTGATGAATCCCTCTATGTTTGGAAATTTGCAGAGTCACATGCAGCGGCTTGTTTTTATACTGGAAGAATGGACGAGGCAAAGGCTACTTATCAAGAAATAGTTAATCTTACTAAAACAAATCCACAAAATTTTACACCAGAAGATTTAATGAAAATTCAATCAAATGGTCAGTTTTTTAACAAATGATTAAACTAATAGTTGCTATATCAAAAAATAGAGTTATTGGTGATTCCAATAAATTAATTTGGCACTTACCAGCTGATTTAAAAAGATTTAAGGAAGTCACAACGGGTAATCCAATTGTTATGGGAAGGAAAACTTTTCAATCAATTGGAAGACCTCTTCCTAATCGTAGAAATATTATAATAACAAGAGATAATGATTTTAAAGTAGAAGGTTGTGAAGTTGTCAATTCAATTGAAGAAGCTTTACTTCTGACTAACAATGATTGCTTTATTATCGGAGGTGGTGATATCTATAGACAGACTTTACATTTGGCTGAACAAATCTATATGACTATAGTAGACAAAGAGTTTGAAGGCGATACTACTTTTCCTGAACTATCACCTGCTTGGTATGTTTCTAAGAAAGAAGACTTCTTATCAGACGAAAAAAATTCATATAACTATTCATTTATATTTTATGAAAAATACGAATTCTAAAGGAAAATTAATAATGGTTATCGGAGCACCAGCCTCTGGTAAATCAACATTGGCATCTGAATTACACACTGAATTAAAAAAAAGAAATAAGAATTCTATTTTTATCGGAGAAGTAGCCACAGATTTTATTGCAGAGTATGGAATACCTAATACTCCTATCGACCAAATGGTTATCTTTTACAAACAATTAAATAAAGAAACTATGTTCTTAGATTCAAAAGAATTTATTGTTTGTGATTCAAGCTCAATATTGAATTATTTTTATTTTAGAAAGTTATTTCCAGAAAAACCATCTAACAAAGATATAGCAACTATCAATCATCTTCAAAAAGAAATCTTAAAACACATAAATACGATTGACCATATCTTCTATGTTCCACCAATGAGAAATATTGATACAAATGATGGAATCAGATATCACAATGATGATGACATCACTAAATTAGATAGATGGATAAAGTCTTACTTAGAACTTGAAAATATAAATCACACAGATTTATCAAGCGTCAAAGTGGATGATAGATTGAAATTCATTCTAAAAGAATTAGAATGATATAGTGTCCGAACGCATCTTTGCGAGGTAAAACTTTGGAATATTGTGTTAGACTATCTTCAATTTTAAGCGGATTCTTTCTCTATCTTTTTTCTCATATATCTATAAAACTCACCTGATGTTTCTTTTCTTAGTTTATTGAGTAGGTTTAACTCTTTATCCTTTTCAAATGCATAAGGTACGACTAGTCTGAGTCGGTCCTCAATATCACCAACTTTTTTACCGTTCTTCTCTTCAATCTCTAACAAAAGTTTATACCAGTATGATGCTTTATCTGACATCCATGGCTTATACTCAACGTCATCACCTAAATATTCTAATTCTTTAGCCAACTCTTGTTCGTCTTTAGTAAGTCCAACATCTTTAGAATCTTTTTTATAAACTTTTTCAAAAGCTGATTTCAAACTTGTTTCTTTTCCAGTTTCCGCATCAAACATTTCACCATCTCCACTCTGTTTTAAACCAGTCAATGTTTTACCACTACCAACTTTAATTTTTTTTACTGAATCCTCATAAATTTTTGAAATTTCATCCAAAAATCTAATATTATGAATACTATCTATATTCTTTATGAAGAATTCTGCCACATTTAAACAGAGTGTATTTGTCAGCTGTGTCAAATGTTGTAGCTCATGTCTTATTGTGTCTTTAATTTCATCTCTTATCGTTTCATTATTTGATAAATTTAATTTTATACCACATTTAAACATTGATTCTTTACTATCAAATGCTTTTGTTACATTTAATTCCTTAACGAGTGAACCAAACCTAAGTCTGTCATTAATCGGATCTTCATAGTATGGTTGATAGTTCACTTTAACAAAACACTTCTTTAGGTATTCAGTAAAATTATCAGTTAATTTATTTTGAACTATACAGTCTTTAACATCATCTATGAAAGTTCTTTCAGATTTCTTTCTAAATAGAGGTAAATATTTATAACTTAACTCAGACCCTTTTTGTAAAATGATGGCACCTAGTTGAATTTTAAATTTAGGATATATTACATCAGAAACTTCAACCTTCAAAGATTCAAAAAACTTTTCAACATATTTAGCCTTATTAATCTTCTCACCAGTCCCAGCATCAAAATTACCTAAATCGTCTAACTCTTGAGATGATTTTTTGAAAAGTTCTTCAAGCTTACTTGCTAAAATTTCAGAGTGTTTCAACTCTGCCTCTAAAATTAAACTAAAATTTTCAAATGTTTTTAGGTATTTCATTTTATTATAGAGTTTAATTCCTTTTTGACATCACCTGATTTTATAGACCATCTTCACTATGACTGTGTGAAGAATGTCCTTTTTCGCCTCCTTTATATTGCTTCCACATCTCCAGGTAATCTTCCTCATCTTCAATTTTATCAAACATTTCAACCGGTTTTTCATGCTCTTCTTCATCATCTGTTGATGATAAAGATCCATGAAAAATTTCACCTGGTTTAATGTTCTCATCAAGCCAATTTTCAAATTCTTCTACCTCATCAGTTGTGCAACCTAATTTCTTAGCGATGTCATTGTAAGTAAGTGGTATGAATAACGATTCTTTATTTCCGCTCACAAATTCTAAAAATAATTTTACTTTTCTCATAAATTATATATTAAAAAAATAATACAAAAAAAGAAACCCAAGAACATGTTCTTGGGTCGGTCTAAGAATACTCTTCTTAGAGTGGTTATCTTTTATTTACTTAATAATTTAATTAAATCTTGAGTTATGATACTTATCATTTTTCTACCATCTACTTCAACAAGTGGTATATTTTTTACCATAGAATACTTATCATTTCCATCTACGTTTATTCCTTCGATTAGTTTGCAAATCTTTTTATCAGAATTATATTTTTTAAGATAGTAAGATTTTAATTCATTTACAAATTTACCTAAATCAACACCTTCTTTGACGTTATATTTTACCATTTGTAATTCATTTTCTTGTTTTTCAACCATAATGTACCAAATTGATTTTTTAGAAACTTTTACATTCTCTAAAAAATTATAAGCTTTTGACGCCTTTACATTCTTAGGAAATTTTGCTACCTTTCCTGTAAAATCAACTTTTGATTCATTGGTCTCATCTTCTAAATCTATTTCATCATCAAATTCATCAGAATCAGGATGAGTTGCATAATCTTGTTCTTGTGGCAAAATTCCTTTTCTTGAAGCTGACCTTTCGATTTTGCTTTTTTCATTTGGTAGGTTCGGATTCATTGGTCTATCTGAATCACTTTCTGGTGTTTCAGGCATTGAGAAGTCTACCTCTTCAACTTTTGATTTAGTTTTAAGATCTGTAAACTTTTTAAATCCAACGATATTTTTCTTGTTATCAGCCATTTTATTGCTATTGTTATGTTTTATCTTTTATATATTAAATTTATAAAATAGTTTTTTAACCTCTTTGTTTATAATGATATTTATCTACCATATAATTTTTGAAATTTTTGACTATGTTCATATTGTCAAATAAATTTGCCACAAGTGGTTGTAATCTTTTTAAAAAGCCATTCATCGTATCATTCTCGTACATGTATGGTGATAAAGATTTATCTAAAACAACATTTTCGTAATATAAATAAGAGTCATCATCATCGTGAAGATGTTTCATATAATTTAACTCTGGTATTTGTTTATTATCGTATAACATTAAACTGGTCTATTTTTTGAATCAACGGTGCCTTTTTTGTATATATTAACAGATTTCATTCCCAGTCCGTCAACAACATCTTGATATTGTATACCATTTCTATCTGTCCATCCACCTCGAATAACCGGTATTTCATCTGGTTCAAATAATATATCACCCAATTCTGGATCTAAACCATATGAAGCATTTGAATCATAATTAGGATTCGGTCTTGCGGTTGAAATATTGGTATTATAATTTGAGTTATAGTTATTTTGAGAGGCTTGCATTCTTCTCATGTTTTCACCATGATAATCTTCATTTTTCTTTGAAATAAATTGTATTTCTACAGAGTGTATATCAGTAATCGAAGATAAAACTCTAATTATGTCTAATTTTGGCACTCTATCTATTCTTTTCAGATTCAAGAAATATTCTGAAATTCTTTCTAGAATTTGTGCATTTACTGAAACATCTAGCGCATCTGAATAAGATATAACATTGATATTCATTACGTAAAAAGATAATTTAGGTGAATCAATTCTATATTTTTTTGTCAATTGTATATTACCACCAGATTTTAAAAATTGATCTATTTTTCTTTTCTCATAGTTATCTAATTCAAATGCTCTTAAATCCACGGTAAAGTAATTAGCATTTTGATTTTTGAATAATTTTATATTAGGCGTGGCTACTATAAAAATACTACCTGTTTTTTCGTAAGCATTTACATGTGAAAACACACCGAGTTTTTTTATTTCATAAGCATATTGTTGAGGTGTTGCTAAAACAAAGTTGTTACTAACAATTGGTAAAATAGATTTAGTAAACTCAAAGTTTTCCTTATCCGCACCAAAGTTGATATCCGTAAATATATCAACGTTAAATAGTTTTTCCATATCAACAGTCTCACCATTACCATCATAGATATCAGAAACAAACTGCCAGTCATCTCTAGTTCTTCTGAAAATATTACCATTTGAACCATCAGTTGTTATATAGTCCACGGTAATAACGGAAGCTAAAGGTGGTATAGCACCAAAGCCTTCGTTTCCAAAAATTACATCAATACCACCAATGAATCCAGTTTTGACCACACACGCTTGTTCGTCTGGAATCATGTCCCAAATATGCTTTCTAACGGTCCACAAAACACCATTTACTGATACGATTATATTGAAATTTTCAACATCTTTTCCACCAGGCTCAGATATTGCAAATGTTTGTAATGGTTTTCCGTCTCCTGTGAAAGTTTTTCTAGACCATTTACCCTGAATAATTGGCAGATAAAATTCATAGTTTTGATTTACAGCATGAGTCATCTTCTCAACACCCATATTGATTGAATATTCTAAACCATTAGTTTTATTTTTAATTAAAGATTTATTATTGATAGTAATTCTTTGTCCACCAAGATCTTTATCTAAGTCAACACTTGGTTTAAGTCTTAACTTTAATGTACCAGTTGCACTTATGCCTCTTGTAGGATTGTGTCCCGAAAATATAGCAGCGTTTCTTATTACTCTTATATTATTAGATGTCGGGTTGCTTAAATCAAATTGATTTATTGCATTTTTTAAATATAAAATTGATAATTGGTGTAGATTTTCCACCACCGAAAGTATCTGACCATAAGGTGACGCTGGTGAATATAAAACACTTGCCTTATTAAACTCACTGGTTAAATATCTTTCTATTTCGTCTTTTATTCCTTTAAAACTTATCGAAGAAAATCTTGTAGCTGGCATAATTATTTGTTAATATTTTCTAAATATTCAGAATCAAATCTGTTTCTATTAAAAATATCTTCCACGTCATTTAGAAGACTATCTACACTAGAGCTTCTTTCAACAAGAAAATCTTTTTTTTGTGGATTAGAATAATAACTCCAACTGAAATTATTGTTAGATAATTCCTTTTTTGTAGCTACAATTATTACTTCTTTACCTTCTCTTATAACTGAAAACTCAATATATTCTTGAATTTCTTTTGAGGATTTTTCAGTAATTTTCACATCTTCAAAATTGTTTAACAAATCACTATGTATTTTATTGACGTTAGATTTTAAGTCCATTTGATTTAATTATTTTTTTTATATATTAATAAGTAGTATTTACATTTGTTTTTTTCAAAAAAACGATACAATTAAATTTTTATTCCTTAGACTATTTAATATATACTTTAAGTAAAAAAAATTAATACTAATGACTATAACTGAGATTACAACACTTATTGAAAATTATGGATTCAGAGGAGCAATATTTATTATTTTGGTTTTCCTAATTATCACTGCAGTAAAGGGTAAGTGGTTTAGTGATTTATTTTCAAAAATATCAGAAAGTTTTGTTGAAAGATTTATGAGAAATAAAGCAAAAAATGATGATGTGGTAAGAAATATAACTGATTCTGATATTACAAATCACGATATTTTCAATTATATAGATTTTTGGATGTATTCAAAAGTTCCAACTTTTCAATTTTCAACTGAATACAGGACTGCAATTTTTAGAAAATATCTAACAATTTATTTAAGAAATTATAAGAAGAACATCTCTAAATTCACATTATCTAAAGATTATCAAGAAATGGATGATGCTAAGCTACATACAAATTTATTAAACCTGATTAATTTGACAGTTTACGATTATGAAAAAGAATGTGATGATGTCGGTATACCTAAAATCATTGTTGAAAAAATGAAAGTAAAAAATAATGACACTATAGCTCTCACATTAGATTTAATTGAAGGAGTATGTTCATCTCAATTTTATAAATCTGAAAAGAATTTACTCAAAGTTTATTCAATTTTAAATATTCTTTTGTCTGTTTTAGAAAACACAATCAGTAATTCTGAAAATGTGTGTAATTCAATCAATGGTCAATTAAAAGGATTAACTTTTGATGGAAAAAAAGAACCTTAATCCATAAGGTCATAGACATCTTCAGCTGTAAATTCTGGATCTCTTACTTTTAAATCATAATCATTTAAATCTTTAAAGTCTTCTTCATCAGCATCTAGTCTTCTTTTGATAGAGTCGTTTTTATCTTCTCTTTTTAATAATCTTGATTCTCTAATACTTCTATCTATATCTAAGTAAACTACAAAACAACCTTTTCTTTGCTCAGATGTTATATTTTTGAATTCTCCAGGTGTCATAATCATAACTTGTGACTTTTCGAATTCTTCTTGTGTTATTCCATAGTACCATTTTTCCGGAGACTTATCCTCTGGAGTAACTTGGAATTCTTGATAAGCTAAGAATTTATTTTCATTTATAGATTGTATAAATTCAGAATCAGAAACAAAATTATAATTAACACCTTGTTTTTCAAACTTACGAGCTGGTCTAGTAGTCCATTTCAAACAAGGCTTTAAACCCCTCTCTACTAATTTTCTTAGTAAGAAGTCTTTCCCACTACCTGATTGACCTAAAATTATAACTTTTTCGTGTTTAGATTTGTCCATGAAAAGAACTTTTCTATTTTATAGAAAATTGTTAATAAAGTTTAACTTCTTTTTAACGGCTCATAATCAGGCATAGCACCTTGATAGTTTTTGACTCCTTTTCTTATTGCTTCTAACTCGGCTTTAGATGCTGCCTCATACTCTGGATCTTTCTTTTCTTCTTCTTTACAATTCATACAAATTACATCCATATTAAACATAGACGTTGTTGTTGTATTATTTGTTGGACCACCACATCTATCGCAGTTATCTCTTTGCATTCCGAATGATTCAAATGTCTTTAAGTTCTTCATTTCTTGATTGTGGTAAAATCATTTTTAAGGAAGTCATTAAAGTCTAAAACTCTTTTATCCTTTTTTACTTCACCTTGACCATCTGTAAAATCTTGTCTTTTTGATAAAATATCTTTTAATGCTTTGACATCTAATCTTTTTTGTCTAGATTTTTTACCAGTTCTTGGTCCGTGTTCTTTACCCATAGGTGTTGGTAATTTTTGAAATAATCTATTTGAACCTGAAGGATTATAAGGAACAGAAACATCACCAGAACCAGTAGTTCCACCACCAGATGCCCAATTTGTACCAATAGTTGAACCAGCTAATCCTGATGGTTGTGCAGATACTACTGCGCCCATTCCACCAACCGCTAATCCACCAGTAGCAGATGTTTCTAAAATCAAAGATTCTTTATATTTAATAGCCTCATTGACTAAGTCAATTAGAACATCATCTTCTATTTTTTCAGCAATTAAATCTCTTCTTATTTGGTAAAGTCTTGGTAAATCAAAATGTTTCATATTCTATATATTATCTATTTAATTCAAAAATTATCTCGTGTCCATTATTTTCACACCAATCTCTTACTTTTTCGATATCATCACCAATTTTGAAATTAACCAATAGTCTTTTGTCACTTAATTCAATACCATCAGTTTTTATTTCAAGAATGATTTTTTTTACAGGGGTATAATAAAAATGTATTTCAAAATATTGAGATTTTCTAAAAAATGAAGATTTAGTCTTACCCTTTACGATAAGATGACTTAAAGACCTACCATACCTTTTGCTTGACATGAATTCTCCAAATCTTTTTATTTTCCTACTGCCTTCATCCATAATTTATCGAACAAACGTTTAGATACAATATATATAAATTAAATAATACAGAAAAATTAAATGGATAAGTTGAAAATTCTGCAATTAAAAAAATTGCTGAAGGAATTAGATTTTATTGAGACAGATTATGAGTATAGAAGTGAGATAATAAGTGAGGCCGACTCAGAATTTGTAAAATCTATAAACGAATTTCTAACAACTCATCCTGATATAAAAAAAATATATGATGAGAAAATTAATGCAATTATTGATGAGTCAATCAAAAAATCACAAGAAATCTCAAAACAAGCTGATGAAACAAGCGAATCAAGTCAGGTTGAAAATGAAGATCAGGAACAAGTTGACGTTGAGACGACTATCGAGGAGACTAAAGATAAAGAATATATTTCGACTTTGAAAAAATTGTACAGAGAGATTGCTAAATTAACTCATCCTGATAAAGTCAAAAAAAAACATTACAATGAACTTTACATAAAAGCAACCGAGTATTATGAAAATGGTAATAAAATAGGACTTTATAAAATTTGTAATGAAATAGGTATAGAGTTTGAATTAGAAGATAATGATGAAGAATTCATAAACACAAGAATTGGAGAGCTAAGACAAAAAATTGGATTTTTAGAATCTACTTTTACTTGGAAATGGTTTAATACAAAAAGTGATGAAGAGAAGAGTCAAATAATAATGAATTATATCAAGATGAGAATAGTTAGTTAAAGAACATTTATTTTGACATTTCTATCGTCTAATAGTTTCTGAAGTTCTTCTTTTCTAAATGTTCTTTTATAAATATCATTTTCTTTATCTATATTTTGTAAAATCCATTCATTACCATTGCTTGTTTCGTAAATATAGTTTTGGTCGCCATCAACAATTTCTATTGTTCGTGATGTCAATTTATCATAAAACTTTTTTACATCATCTTTAATTTTATAAGACTTTACATCTTCCCACTTATTCAAAGAATCATTCCAAACTTGGAATAATAGATAAACTGGATTTTCTAACTCATTTGAATTGATGTCAAATATAAACATAAATTTACAAGGCTTATTTAAAAATGTTTGATAGTCATCACTATTTTTTAATTCTGACTTTTTCAGTGCAATACTTGATAGTGAATTGATAAATTCAATATTGTCACAAAGTGTGTCTAAATCTAATTTATCAGAAAAAGAATCTTGTGGTAATTTAAAAGTGTCAAAAATATCAACCTCTTCTGCACTGATGGCATTTAATAGAGCATCGTGCCAAATAGTCAAAGATTCCAATAGGTCTTCGACTCTCTGAAAATTTAAGTCAATGACTAATGACTCTTTAAATTGATTATATGTTTTTAGTTTTCTCATCTGTTCATATCACTCGTATTTATATATTAAAAAAAGGAATTCGATTTTAATATATAAAGAGTATGAAATGGTTAAAAGGTTATCAACTCTTCAAAGAGTCAAAGACTTATTCTAATAAAAACTTAATAAGTGAGATTTGTATCTCTATGGTTTTATTGAATAATGAATTTCTTGATAATATATTAGATAGAGGGTTAAAAGCAAGATATTCAGAGAATTCACAAATATTTCTTACTGATTTGAAAAACTTACTATTAGCAAAAAATAGATTGAGTTTAGGAAAATTTGAAGAGAATAAATGTGTTGTTGATGACGAATTGTCTAAAATAAATGGTCTTTTCGATGATCTCAAATTTGACATTGAAAATGATTGGAACTATTTAGTCAATGCCAGAACTACTGCAAGAAACATTATAGATAAATTAATTCCAGACGAAAAATTAGAATCAGAGAGAATAAGAATGATTTATTGGATTGGTCCTAATAAAAATGAAGACTTCCAAGAAGATATAGTTATAGAAACAAATGAAGGCAGACAATTTTCACTTTACTTAAATAAAAACTTATCGGCTAATAAAAGCTCATCTTTTAACACTTTTGCTGAGGATTTGATTGGAAATAATCTTGAAAGATTATTCAGTGAGGAATACATGAATAGATGGAATAAACTTACTGAAGAATGGATAACTACTATTTATGAAAATTCGAATAAGAATATTCAAAGTTACATTGAGAGATTTATAGATCCAAAAAGAATTGAGACAATAGGTTATTTTGAGTATTTTGACATCAGACATCAAAATCCGAAATACAAGTATTTAGGTGAGTTTTTCAGAGAATTTGATAAAAACATTTTGAAGTTTTCCGACTTACTAAATGAAATTTGGAAGAACAAAGAGGCTTGTTTCATTGATCCAGAATTGGTGGAAAGAAAATGGACAGAGACGAAAATTGTTATTTTGAATTCAAAAATATTAGAAAATATCTTTACAAACTCTTTAAAATCTAATTTTACAGAAGATATACAAAGATTAGACGATGGTTTCAAATTGTCATCAGGTACAGTAAAAATGAAACTATTCAAAACATTAGTTGATAAAATGGGTTGTTTAGAAAGACCAATTTATTATTTATCAAATAATGGAAATTCTTTTAATTTGATACCATCAAGAGAGTTTTTTAGAGAATATTATGATAATTTAAATCTAAAATTTGACTATCATGTTAAATTTGATGTTTCAGATGAAGAAGATATGAATGATTTTAACATAAAGTTAAAATTAGATCTTGATGATCAAGAGTTAATAAATATGTTTATAATTGTAAAATTCTCAGGTGGTGAGATGAGTGGTAAATTGACAGCTAAATACAAATATGAATTAGCATCAAATTTTAATTATTTAATTTCTAAAAAGCAGTCATCAGAATCAGGGGTAGAGGAGTAATTCGGTAATATATACCTAAAAATTCACAATTAAATGGCTTTACCTCCAGTTTTTCCATTATTTCCAGATGGCTTAAATGGTCCTTATCACGTCTCTTTAGCATTTCCAGGTCCACAGAGTGAAATTTTGAAATCTGCTGGTGTAACAGCATCTTCTTTATTACTAGTTCCTCAAGCCGATTACTTAAAAAAGTTTGTTGAAGGAGATTTAGACATAGGTGATTCTGTTATGAAAGGAATGTTTGCGCAAAATTTTGCTTCTCCAGTAGCTTCTGAGAATGAAGAAGTTTTCAAAAAATTTGCAAAGCTTTCAAAAATAGAAATAGATGATATTAACAAATACAAAAAAGACGGTAAGTTTGTTATGCCAACATCCGAGATTAAATTGAGTCCTGAGTGGGAAAATATTGGTTTAAGTTCTATTGAAAAAACAACACTGAAGTCTATTTTTGAAACACAGAAACCATACATAGAGATAGCAAAATTAGTTTTAGAGAATTTGGCTTACATAGAAGATATAATAGCTAGAGTAATGCCTTTAGTTTCGTTAAATCCATTTACTTGTAGATCTGAAAAGCCAAATACAAATTCGGGTAAAGACACAAGACCTAAAGCTATGGGATTCAACAATGGAGATGATTTAAAAAAGGAATTGAGTAAAATTGAGACTTTAGTAAATGATTTAAAACCTAAACAGAAATTGAAACTTGACATGGTGGTCGTTGATGAATATTTCAAAGCCGCTGTGACTGGTGAGAAACAAAAAAGAGCATCTCAGGCAGAAAGAACACTTTTGTCAAAATATACTATGTTGATTGCTTTATTCCAAAGGCCTGAAAACTTTTTTGATTTTGTTTATCAAAAAATTGTAGAAGCTAAGGGCGCTGAGACGCTATATAAGTCTGAAATACAGAAATTTTTGACAGAGGTTAGTGATACCTACAAAGACTTAAAAATATATCAAACAAGTCAACCAGTCGATAAAGTAAATTTAAATAATAATGATGTAATTGAAATAATTAAATCAGCAGAGAATAAATACAACTTTAGAAATAATCAAAACATTCCTAATATCACATATTTTAACATCTACAAAGAAAACGCTCTGAAGTTCTATAGAGAGAAAGTTCCTTTTTCGATGGTACCTGATGAATCAACAGAAGATCCTAATTCCTCTGCAACAAAAGATGGAAATTGGAAAGTTATTAATACGATTTATTCGACGGGTGAGTTCAAACCAGATGTAGAATATCAATTTAAATATATTGACTTACCATCAGATGACCCAGAGTTCAATGAAAAAAAGTCAGATTTGGATTTAAAGAATATAGATCCTTATCACAAATACAAACCAAAGAAGATAATTTTTGGAATTTACAAATCTGATGGTAGTCCATTAAATCCAACTGAATTGGTAAAGACAATAGGATTAGATGGAACAAATGTAATTCAAGTGAATACGCCTTTCCAAAAAGCTGATTGGGTTTTGCGAAGTCCTAAGTGGCATTTACCAACAGGTGTATATCAATGGCCAGTTTATAGCGAACCTTTCTACGTTTGGGAAAAGGGTATTCAAACACGTGAAAGTAAGACTAATCCTGATACAGCCGCTGATCCTGCTTGGAAAATAAAAAAATATAAAAAAGGTGACAAAGATTTGATTAGTGGTGATGATGCTTTACCAGATAATCCAGTAATTGCACGTGTTGAAAGAAGTGAAGAAAATGAATACAGAAATTTTTTTAATGACTTTTTGAAGTTCAAATTTCACAAGTCTGAAACACTAACAAAGGAAGATAAAGTCAAAAGTCGAAAAGATATAATGGATAGATTAAATGTCCAAAGCCATGTTCAAAATGTTTTCAACTATGGTCAGGCTAAATCATCTTATTACAAACCAATTTCAGCAAAAGATCCGATTCCATCATTGCTCAGAAAATCTTTTAAACCATATCAATTATTTTCTACTAAAGCATCAGTTGACAAAGAATTAAGAGATTTTGCAATAGCCGAGAATTTAGAACAAGGTTTTATCTGGATAGAACCGGAAGCTGATTATGATATGAAAGTTATTAGAATTGATCCTGTAGATAAAATAAAATATTTTGAAACAAAAGGTGAGCCTGAATTAAATACAGAAATTAGAGATTTTGTTAAAAATAGATTTACTATAAAATTTTCTAATAATATGCCATTCACAATAGAAGTTAGAAAGAATGCTAACATATTGAATCCAACACCAAACAATCCATTTGCGCTTTCTGAACCAGAAGTATATAGAAATGTAAAGACTTATCAACTTGAGAACTGGAATTACAGCCAGGCTAAGGTATTCAATGATAACTTATTTGATTTTACAGTTTATTCTTCAACACCACCACCAGTTTATACAAACGATACTTATAAAGCAAAAAACGCACCAGATGATAAAAATTTATTTTATGAATTAAAAAAGGTAGGTGATGATTACTATTATAGAAAATTTAAATTCAAATTTGACTTAGAGGATATTGTAATACAAACTTTTATCGGTTGGGTTGCGCCTAATTTACTACTTGCGCTATGGATACAATATATTGCTGGTGAAATACTGGAATATACATTTACTATATCTGAATTAAGTTATACTATAAATTTGGACAAGATATTTCCATATAGAGAGTATTCAGATTTTCCAAAAGGTGATGTTATTCTCTGGACAAATGAGGCCACAGGTGATGGTGTTTGGGACAAAAAATACAGAAGACTTGTAGAAGTTGATGGTAACGGTAAAATAACAAAATGGTATTATGAAAAAAATCGAAGATTTACTGGACCGTCGCCTAAGTTACCAAGTGGTGTTGTTGAAAAAATAGACAGAGAAGTATCATCAAACATCGTTTTACCAACCTTCGGAGTTGTAAGAGATTTTGTAATTGATTATAATACAGAAACAACTAATGAATTAAAAGACAACGACATTTCATATAGTGATCAAGACTTTACTCTATATAAAATAAAAGTTAATGATAATGATCCCCAAGGTAAAATAATTGATCCATCTAAAATAACAAATCAACAACTTACAAATAAAGAACTATATGGCTATGGAAAAGACGGATTGTTGAGTAAATATGGGCACGGCTCTGAAGAGGAACCACAAGAACTGCTAACTATCTCCAGATATCGACTTACCGACTTAGATACTGAATCTTATTTTATAGTTGAGGGTACGCTAAGAAATCCACCGCCGGAAACTGAAATAAATGTACCAGATGTTGCGGCTTCAGCTGGTCAGGAAAATAACTATTATAGATTACCAGATGCTATAGGTGCTGTAAAAGTCTTTCTTAGTATGTTGGCAAATGTTTTTGCAAAATTATTACCACAGATAATTAAATTAATTTCTTTATTTAAAAATCCAATGGGGTTCATCACCGATATCATAACTGAAAAGCTTCAAGGCAGTGTATCATTTTTATCTAAAGAGTCATTGGATACATTTAAAACCGGTGCAAAATTAAAAGCTGAATTAGATGAGGAAAAAGATGTCAATGAGAAAAAGAAGAAAGTTAGAGATATGAAAAAGTTTTATAAATCTTCACCACTTTCTAATTATGTCTTTGTTAAAGATGATGGAAAAGCTGTATCAATATTAGATGGAGCCTCTTTGGTTCCTTTCGGTGTCTTCGGATTAAATTTACCATTCGGAATGGAAATGAATTTAGGTGGTTTATTGGATAAAAAAGTTCCACTGAAGTTAATTTTTGAAAAAGATTTAAATTTAAAAAACATGAAAAATCTTCAGAAAGAACTAAACCTAAAAAAAATCGATAAGAAACCCCCATCTCTCAAATCTTCTAAACCAGTTAATCCAAATGATACAGGTGATTTTCAAGTAAGATTCGAGGATGGTTCTGAAAGGACTGTTGAATCTGGTTCATTTAATCAATTTACATTGGATAATAAGAGTAGATATAATTTTGTTTATCTTGATGAAAATATCGGTAAAACTTATCAGAAAATAGATGAGTATATTCAAAAAGGTACGCCTGAAGATTTGAGAAGAGCTAAAGATTTACTCGATAAGGCAAAAAAAGAAAATCCACTTGATGATTCATTGTTAGATAAAGAAAATTTATTAAAAGGTAAATTAGAGGAATTACAAGCAGGTGAACAACCGTTGTTGAAATTCATTTTGGGAATTGTGACATTACCCGTAAAAATTATAGCTGGTATTTTAGAATGGATTTTTAATTTTTTCAAAAGTCTTATAAATCCACTTACTTTACCAACAAAAATTATTGAACTTGTTTCTTTTAAATGGGTTATGCAATTCTTCACACCTAAAGGATTACTTGAAATTGCTGGTATCAGATTTAAACCAGAGAAAAAAGTAGAGTGGGCAGTACAAGCAAACATACCTGGTGTACCTATACCTGAAATACCAAATTTAAAAACACCTGAAATACCTGAAATTGGAAAATTTGATATACCAAATACTGAAATTCCAAAATTCGAACCAGGTAATGGTGATAACAAATTAAATGATTTGAAAAAAAATGCTACCGATTTAGCAAATAATTCAAAAGTTCCTTCTGATTTAAAAACCGGAACGGGTAAAGTTCCATCTGCTTCCGATGTAAAAAGTGGATTAGGTCAAGTGCCATCAGTTGATGTTAAAAGCGTGACTGGTAATTTACCATCAATGTCTGATATTCAAAATGTTGGCAAGCCGAGTGTGCCTAGTATTGGTAGTTTACCAACTGATGCAAGTAAATTAAATTTGACAAAATTTAAAATACCTGATTTACCAAAGAGTTTAAATTTACCAGAAGATATAAAATTAAAAGGTTTTGATAAAAAGTCTATAAAAATGGGTGACTATCTATCAGGAGATGATAAAAAATTGGCCGATTTAAGTGAATTTTTAAATGTTGGTTTTCATGTAAAGTTACCAACATACTCAGCTATGCAATATAGACAAAATTTAAAATTACCTGGTCCACTTCTTTCTGCTCCAGGCGGCGGAGGTTTTTTGTGTTTAATAGAAAAGATAATAAATGGGATAATCGATTTTGTTTGGGCCACATTAGGTATTGAAGCAATAATACCACCACCACATGTAAAATTATGTGACCAGAAAACTCCTGAAGAGGCAGCAAAAATCAAAGATAATACAGGAGCTACTCAATCTGAATCATTAGATGGCTTCTATTATGAAGTTGTTTTGGAAAATGGTGAAACTAAAAAGTTTTTGAATCAAGACGATCTTCAGTCATTCATTGATAATAATGAGAAATTTAACTATGACTTCAACTTTTAAAATATTTTAGATATAAAATTAAAAATTAGTAATTATGCCTAAATCAAAAAACAGAAAGAATCATAAACAAAAAGTAGCCGCTAGAAATCAAAGATTAAAAGAGCAAAAGGCAAGAAATGATAAATTTCAACGTGAGTTCATAATGAATCTAATCAAGCAAGAACAGGAGAAGGGATTGTTTGATAATAATCCATTAATTAATGGTCCTGTGATTAATGGTCCGGTGATTGATGGTCCTGTAATTGATGGTCCGGTGATTGATGGTCCTGTGATTGATGGTCCTTCAGTCTAATCTTGTTTATCTAAGGTTTTATTTCTTTGAAGTAAAACCTTTTTGATTTTCTGGGTTAGAAAGTTTCTAGCGATATTAACAGATTCGCCATTTTTTTTACAATCAAATTTACATTTGACTAAATACAAATTTGCTAATAAAATCGATTCTACCTCAGATTTCATATACGAAACAATTTTTATTAACGTATATATAAAAAATAAAAATAAAAATTATGGCTGTTAAAAGTAATTTAAGCCTCAATATTAACAAAGATGATTCAAACATAAACGATTTTCTTTATGTTTGGGACTACTTTAAAAGCAGACCGAATAAAATAACATTACATAAAACTTATGTATCAAATCAGTTTGAAGAGATATTAAAAGAATATCAAAAAGAAATAAACAAATTTTCTGAGATAATACCATCTGATGAAGAGAATATAGTTAATGATAAAATCATAATGACTCTTTGTATAAATGAAGTCATATGTTTTATATCTTATGTTGTGGTTGATAGAAATTATGAGACATCTACAATAAGTGACATAACTTTTTTTTACAAAGAACAGGAAGATGAAAAACTTATAATTGATTTAATAAAAAAATTAGACCAGTGTTACATAGAATTTTTTGATGAAGAGGTTAATAATTTGAACACTATAAACTTCAGTAGTTCTTCAGGTTTAGACTTAGAATCGGTAGATCCAAGTGTAGATTTAGAAACATTCGAGATGTATTATTCTGCCTCAACTATAAAAAAATTAAATAAATTAATAAAAAAAGTTAAAAAAAACGATAAGGGAATTTCAATTATTTATGGAGAAAGAGGAACTGGTAAAACATCAGCAATCAGTCAAATTGCCAATAAATTAGATAGAATTGTTATTTTTATACCAAATAATATGATTGAACACACTATAAACAATCCAGACTTCAGAAAGTTCTTAAAAAGATATTCAAAGCCTATAATTGTTATAGATGACTGTGAGATGATTTTCAATGATTATCTGACTAAATCGAATATGGTAGTAAACAATTTGTTGCAACTATCAGATGGATTTTTAAGTGAAACCATAGACGTTACCTTTATTGCAATCTTTAATGTTGAAGATGAGAACGAAATAGATAGAAATCTTATTGAGTGTAATAATTTAATTGATATAATTGATTTTGAATTTTTAAATAGTGATGAAGCAAACGAATTATCTATACACTTAGGAGAAAAGGCTAAATATAAAAACAAAACAAAATTAGTAGATATAATCAAAAAGAATACATTACAGAATAATAAAAAAATTGGATTTTAATATATAATTGATATGATATCTGAACTAAATGATGAAGAAATATTGGAATTTTTAATGACATCGGAGTTTGAAACTGATTTTAGCCCTGATGAGCTTAAATATTTGTTAGTAAAATTTAGATATTTTTATAGATTAATTCATGGTAAATATGAAATGTCTAGTAATAATAATGAATCAATTTCATCTTTATACGAAGAAAAAATTTCTATAAAAACTGAAGAAATAAACAAACTTTTGGCACAAATTCAACTAATGAGAGATGAAGTTGATTCGATTAAAAATAGAAAACTAACTTTGAAAGAAAGAATATCAGGAAAAATTAATTTAAATAATGAAAATTGAAGAATTTAAACAATTAGAAAAAAGAATTAACAATCAAAATTTCAATGAAGGTTATAAAACTATCAACTTAGTTTTACTTGCGCTTTCTTGGTTTGGTCATTTTGCTTCTGTGTTCTTAGCTTACTTTATGTTATCTAAAGTTTTAGCAGGTGCAATGACAGACAACCCTGTTGCGGTTTTTATCTCATCAATAATTATTCTTTCAGGTGTTGAGTTACTCAAAAGAGATATATTTGATAAATTTTCAATTCAATATCTTAAGCTTAAATCTATTCAGAAGGTATTGCCATTATTCTTGCTTAGTTTTTTGATTATTGGTATTTCTTTTTATTCTTCTATCTCAGGTGCTGGAGAATTTGCATCAAAAGAAAAAGAATTTGATGAAAATAAAGAATTGGTAATTCAACAATACTCAGATTCTTTAAATAGAATTAATGATAGTATAATTAAAATAAAAGATACAGAGATTTCTACACTTAAATCAAAATTAGATATAAAAGATAAAGAACAGACAGACATCGAATCTCAACAACCATTGAATCGTCAACAAAGACAAAGAGTTGCTGACCTCAAAAACGAAAGATCTACTTTAAGAACTGATATTGAAAAAATAGAAACAGATAAAAAAATTCTGACAGAAGAAACACAAAATAAAATAAAAATTAAAGAAAATGAATTAGGCTCTAAAACAGATGAAAAGAAAAAAGATAATTCAAAAAATACTGTCTTATTTGTTATAATATCAACAATAATTGAGCTAGTCATATTAGCTGGTGTTTACTTTAACGAGTATTACAAATTCAGATCTTATAGAGAATTCAGAGACAAATTGGAAAAAGACCCTAACTACCAAAAATATTTACTTTATGAACAAATACTCCAAGTTTTATATCCGGAAGACACCAAAATGAATCAAAAACTACCTTCCAATAAAGCAATTATTGATATGTGTAAAGTAAATGAAATGATTGTTTTAAATAAAGATGTTACAGATTTCATGAAAGTTATGAATAATCTCGGAATAATCAAAGCTAGTGGTAGCTCAAAATATATAAACAAACAAAGAGACCTATCATTTGAAATACTTAAGAAACATTTTAACGTAGAATAATGAAAGTAGGAGACAATGTTATTTTCATAGGCTTAGAAATTGAAGATGAGCATTTGAAAAACTTTACTTATGGTAATGAATATCATATAAGTGATATCACCGCATTACCAGATGGTGATATTTATGGTACTCACAATGCGATTCTATTTGATAATTTCAAATATGGTGTCCTTTCTCATAATTTCGAAAAGTATTTTGTCACTACAGACGAATTCAGAGAGATACAATTATCAAAAATATTAAAATGATTGAAACGCCTTTTAATTTCACTGGTAGCAAATTTAAATTATTACCTCAAATTTTACCAGAACTAGATTATTCAAAGAGAAAATTTATAGATGTTTTTTGTGGTGGTGGTTCTATTTATACCAACACACTTGATAAGTATGACCAAGTATTAGTAAATGACATAATTTCGGATTTAATCGGTATACATCAAGGTATATTACTTAACGATGAGATAATAGATTCAACAAAAATAATTTGTCCTGAAAAAACAGATGAGACTGCTTATACTAACCTAAGAGATAATTATAATAATGAACCAAGTGCGGATAAGCTTTGGGCACTTATGTTATCTTGCACATCAAATATGATGAGATTTAATCAAAAATTTAAGTTTAATCAGACTTTTGGTAAAAGAAGTTGGAACGCTAACACAGAAAAAAAAGTTGAAGTATTCAAGAATCATATCAGAAAGTATTCAAACAAAATTAATTTCTCATCTAAATCTTTTCATGAATTGGAAATTCAAAAAGATACAATGTATTATATTGACCCACCTTATGGTAGAATAAAAAATGAAGATGGTTCAATAGGAAAAAAACAAATTTCAGAGGCGGGTTACAATGCTTTTTGGAAAGAAGATGATGATAAAAAACTTTATCAATTCATCCATAAAATAAATGAAGTTGGTTCATCATTTATGGTGTCGGGTGTTCTTTATCACAACGGATTGACTTGTTGGATATTGGATAAATTAATTAAAGATGGTTTTTGTAAAATCACATTAAACTTTGACTATAACAAGGTTTCGAGAAAAGGAGATAAAGAAACTATAGAGATAATCATCAAAAATTACTAAAAAGAGAAGATTTTTAATATATAATAAAAAAATATAATAAAAATTATGGATTATCTAGACAAATATGATGCTTTAGTAAAGTTAGTAACTGAAGGAGTCGAAATCGATGGTAAGAAATATGACCTAAAAGAAGATTTTGAAAAATTCTTTATTAGATCAAATAAGACAGCCGGAACACGTATCAGAAAAATGATGCAAGAACTCAAAAAGATTTCTCAAGAGATAAGAGCCGATGTTCAAGATTACAAAAGTAAAATCTAAACAAAAGACCGATTAAATCGGTCTTTTTTTATAATATATAGTTTATGAGTTGGATTGATTGGATAAAAGACGCTGGTAACACAATAGTTAATAATGTTGCAAAACCAGTTTACGATAACGTTGTTATACCTGTTTATGACACCGTAGTTCAACCAATAGTTGATATTGTAGTAAAACCTGCGTACATCAAAATATATGACTGGACGGATTCCGATCAGGCAAAAGAAATATACGAAAAGGGTAAACAAGTTGGAGTTGATATTAGTGATTCATTTGTATCAGGTGCAAATCAAATTCATGCAGGTTTAGGAGATGATATAAAAGAAATTGTGAATAATGGATGGGAAGAGACCAAAGACTTTTCATCTGAACAAAGTTGTAACTTAGTAATAGGTGGTGTATTAACAATTGCAATTGGTGAGGTAATTACAACGTCTAAAGCTTTATCGTTAGAAGAAAAATTAGCTTTTAAGGCTTCTTCAAATTATAATCCATCTACCAAAAAGCAATTGATAGTTGATTTCTCAAAAGACTTTGCGACTTTATTTACTGAGACAATTTATAATATTCCTTCCGTGTCAGGTTCTAAAGATGAATTAGAATGTATTATATCATTTTGTATATATCAATCTCTTTTATCTGATAACTCGAATATGTTGTCAATCAAAGACTTTTTCTCAGGCGCTCTGGTATGTGGACTCACATCATACATATGTAATGGTACGGCTCCTGATGGCTTCTCTGATTGGAAAAAACAAAATTTCTGATTATTTAATCTCTTCAACGATAACTTTTATACGACCGCTTCTTGGATTACCTATTGAATCAAAAGCACATTTACTCAAATCAATATGATTTTGACCTTTATAACCCATTCTATCTGTTACTCTAACAATGACCGATTCATTTGTTAATATGTTGGTCACTCTAAGATAAGAACTCATTTTCGAAAAATTATAAGCGGCTGTCAATGAATCTTTATGAAAACTCTCACCTGATGCTGTTTTAGCACCGTGTGGATTATACCAAGTTGCTGAATGTATTCCACCTTTTTTAAAATAAATTTTTGTAGAATCTTCATTTTTTTCATTTTTGACCACATATTTTGGGTTGTCCTCTTTTGTATTTTCGATAATTTCTAAAGAAGAAAATAACTTTGAGTTATTTGTGAATGTGTGTACAAATAACGTACACATTGTTAAAAAATATTTTCTCATTATTTATATATTAGATAAATAAAAATAAGTTTGTCTTTTTTAATATATAATAATACAATTAAAAATATGTTAGATTTATGAAAAAATTTAGTAAAGTCACAGGTATTAAAATAAACGAAGAGCCAAAATCAGAATTAAAAGTTGATGAATCTGAAAATCTGAAATTAGAAATGTTATCATTGATGGATTCATTTTTGAAAATTAAAGCAACTGGAGCAATACATAAAAATTTTATGAATGGTTCTATTGATATAGCTGGTAAAGAAATTTTAGCAGAGGCAATCATAACATTACTAACTGAAAGAGATTCTAAAGATAAAACAAAGTTACTAGAAGGTCTTAAAAATAATGTTAGAGATTGGGAAGCTATTGATTTAGAAATAGAAAAAATCAACAAAAAAAGACCATCTTTAAAGAATATAAATAGAGTTTCAAAACTTTTAGAAAAATATTCAAATGATGATAATACGTTAATTTTGTTTGTAGAGTCAACTATAAAAAAGTTCAAAAATATTGACACTTTAAAAGAGTATAGTCAAATAATAACAGATAGTAAAGTATCAGAGTCAACAAAATTTAGATTACTAAATATTTATAAAGAGAGAATTAAACAAATTGAATCCTGTTTATAAAATATTATATGAATTTAGATTTATTTTTTTCAGAAGTTGTTGAAATAGAACAGCATGAATTTTCATATGATATTGAAGAAGTCTATAAGAAAGATGGTGAAATAGTAAGAACATCAAGAACTGAAACCTTTATTCTTAAACCTTATAATGATTTAGATTCAGATATACTTGATAAAATTTTGAATCTATCTTCAACAACTCTCAAAGCTCCTAAAAACTTTTTTCAGAGATTATTTAAAAAAAACGAACTAAAAAATTTAATATTTAATGAATATGATATAATTTATGCTAATGATAAAATACTTAATCAATTAGAGCACATTAATAAAGTAAACTTAAATATTAATAAATTAATAATACAATCTGGGAAAGATAAAATATTAATAAATAAAAAAAATAAACTTTTCTATTTCGATACGAATAGATTCAAAGTATATCAAATAATATAAACAATGAAAGAAAGAAGAATAATCTTAGATGAATTTTCTTTTACAAATTTATGTAAATTTGGATTTATCAAACACATAAGTACTTTAGGAACAATAGATTTACATATAACTAAAAAAGATATAATAGATCTTTATAATGACCAAATTGTAATCAAAGAGTTTTCTGATGAGGTGGTAAAAGTTTTGCTAACTGACTTAGATAAGGTTTTAGTAAAAGAAATAATCAGACGATCACCAGTTTTTTCTGAACTTTATTACCAATTATAAATGTAATTTTTTGTTTTATTTATTAATATATAATTAAAACATCGGTAAATAAAGACTTTGGAAAGAATAATACACACAAAATCAAATTCACAGGGCTTAGAAACTTGGATAGCACTCATTGATGATGAGGTGGTTGGTCATATTTTTATGAAAGTTGAAATTAATAATAAAATAAAATTCTTAGATGCTTGGGTTCATCCTGATTGGAGAAGAAAAGGAATTTATAGAAATTTATGGAATACAAGATGGAACTACGTCTCTGATAACTTCAAAGATTACACTATTTATGCCTGGTGTAAAGATAATAGTCTACCTCTTTTGGTAGAGAATGGATTCATAGTAGGTGAAAAAGTTACTTATGTAGAAAAAAAAATTTAATTTTTTACACAACTTTTTAAAACTTAGAGCCGGTCTAATAATATACATGTTATACGTGAAACGTAAGAAAAAAAAAGCAAACGGCATATGAATAAGGCAGATTTAGTAAATTCGATTTCCGAACAAACTGGCTTGACTAAGACTAAGTCCAATCAAATTTTAGATGTTATGACATCTATTATCACTGAAGCCCTTTCTAAGGGTGATAAAGTGACACTTGTAGGATTTGGTACTTTCACAACAACTGAAAGACAAGCTCGTAAAGGTAGAAATCCTAAGACCGGTGAAGTTATTGATATCCCTGCAAAAAGAGTTGCAAAATTCAAAGCAGGTTCGTCATTGACAAACACAGTAAATTAATAATTTGTAATTATTAAAAAAACCCTACTTGATTAAGTAGGGTTTTTTTATTTTATAATTTTTTTTATTTTAAACATTCTTCTAAAATTACGAATTTTAATATTAATTTCAGCCAAATTGACTTCATCAATCTCTGTTGAAGTAAAAGATTCTTCACAAAAATCACATTGATAGCTGAGAAAATTAACCCAAATTTTAGAATTAATTTTACCTACATAAACATCATTGTAATTGGATTTTAAAATACAAACATCACCACAACTCGGACAATTGATATGTTCATTTCTTTGACTTTTTTTCATATTTCCAAGGACAATTTCTACAACCGGATTGACAACACTTTGGTCTAATCATTCGAAGATATTCTTCAGTGAAGACTCTTAACTTAAGACCATCTTTTTCTTCCCAGTAAAAATCTATTCCTTCTAGTAGTTCATCAGTCCTAAGTCTTTTCCAATCACACATTAGTTATATATTAATTAGATTACTTGATAATATCAACTTCTCGCAATGATGTGTATATGAATAGCGCTGAAAACACAGTTAAAACAACTGCTGAGATAGATATAGAATATAGTAACAACGCAGTTGAAAAAAATAAAGAAACATAACCTGAGATCTTTTTAGCTAAAGACCTGTTATTTCTCATTTTTAAAAACAAAAAATCTTTTAGTAAGCGTCCACCATCCATAGGATAAATTGGTAAGATATTGAATAAAAACATAAATAAGTTTACTACTGATAAGTCAAGTAAAAACTTACCAATCAATGGACTAGTTTGTTGAAATAACATATACAATGGCACAGAGACCAACATGAGCAATAAGTTACTAATCGGACCTGCGGCGACTACTGGTATTGAATCTTTTTCTGGAATGTTTGTATCAACTGAAGCAGAACCGGTAAATAAATCGACACGAATTCCATAAACTCTCCAACCTTTTCTATCAGCAATATAGGCATGTGCTAATTCATGTATTAAAACTGAAATAAAAATTGCTAGTACCCAACTTACAGGAGCAAAAAGAAAAAGAATAAAGAACCAAATACTGAGTTCAACAGGAGCACCGACAAAATCAAAAAGTTTAAAAGATGTTTTCATTTAGATATATTTTAGACAAATATAATAAATAAAATAAAAATTACACTAAAAATGATAGTTAAAGTAATCAATATCTTTTTTATATAAATTAAAAACTTTTTCGATATCAGAATCTTTATAGTAATTCCTATACTGTTTGTGATTAAAACTATTCAAATACAGCAGAGATAAATCTTTGAAACCTATCATATCTGAAATTTTAGTAAAGTCTTCGTTTATATTTTCAAATCTTCCTATGAAATCAGATTGAATATTACCTGATTTATCTGTAATATAGTCAATTTGATTGTGAGATATAGATTTCGGATATTCAATCTCTGAAATCAATTCAATAGGATTAGTTTCATTGACAACCTCGGTCAAATCTAAAAACTCTGAAAAGCTATTAGAGTTTTCTAAAATGTATTTACTCCAATCATTATGGATTCCTTTTTGTAATATCATATTATACCAAGACACTAACCTATCAAACGGATTTCTTACAAAGCAAAATTTTATATAGTCTTTGTAATTATCTAAATCAATTGTATTTAGCTTAGAATGTGGGTGATGAAGATGTTTCGTTTCTGGTAATTCAAATAAACTGTTAGTTATTGAAGTACCTGCTGTTTTTTGTATATGAACAAAAATAAATTTGTATCTATCATTGATTATCATTATAAAAATTACTTATTTTTTTTGAATGCTCATCAGTAATTAGATTGATTTTGTTTGTTTTCATTTCATGAAACTCATTTAAACCACTAATTTGAAGGTATTCTTCTATTCCATTGACATCGAAGAAATCAAATATTTTTATTTTTGAATCTATTTCACCTTTTGAGTTTATTAGAAAATCTTTGTTGGATAAATTATGATTATCAAATAAAAGTGAGTTTTTTTTATCTAAAAACAATTCCAGAAAACTATCGAAGTCTGTAAATAACTCTTTTAAATCTGGTCTTTTTTCTAAAATATAGAAGTATTCTGATAAAACTCTATCACACTCTGGTCTGACTATAGTAAATATTTTATCAGTCAACAAATTTAACTCATCCAACTCACGATAAGTGCAATGTTGAGGCGTATGTCCATTTATAAAAATTGAACCAGTAGAAGTAAATAGACTCATTTTATATCCTTTACTTTCCAAGAATCTTTCTATTGTAGTTCCACCGCATTTAGGAATGTGAATAAATGTTATTTCGTTATTGAATATTGGCATTGTACTTATTGTTTAAATAATATATTAGATTATTTTTATTATTTTTTTGATTAGTGATTGATAACATTGAGTCATTCTTGACTAAATACTTACTAAGAGGTTTATCAATGAATCCAACTTTTCCTCCTATATTAGCAATTCTTAACCATAATTCATAGTCTTCCCATCCTATTCCAAAATTTTTTAGGTTTGTGTCATATAATCCTATATCAATTAATTTTTTTTTATCAAACATAGACATCGCATCGATGTAGTTGCCATACTTTAACATTTCATAACTAAACTCATTATTTGACATCTCTCTTACAAACACATTCGACTTATCAAAACACTCAATTTTTGCATAACAAGCAATGAATTCCGTATTGACTTTTAAAAAATTAAAATGCTCAATAAGACAATCTTTATTTATTTGATTGTCCGCGTCTAAAATAAAAACACAATCACCACTTGAATTCAGTATACCTAAATTTCTAGTTTCAACTAAGCCAGTGTTTTCACTTTTAGCAATGATTGTTATATTTGAGTCACTGTCTAAATATGATTTAACAATATCCAAAGAGTTATCTGTTGAGCAATCATCTACAATTACTATTTCAGTTAGTGGTTTTGTTTCATCAGAAACAACAGAATCTATTGCAGTTTTGATGTAATCTGAATAGTTAAAAAGTGAGATTATAACAGAAACGTCAAACTTTTCAATATTATGATTTTTTAAAATTGAATATTTTCTTTTATAAATCCTATTTTCAAACTGACCAAAATTTAAAAAATGTTCTATAGCATCATCTTCAGTTCTAAGGCCAGCATTTTTTAAATCATCATAGTTGTTCAAATAAAACACCCAATCGAATTCCTCAGGTAAATCATTCATCATAATTAAAAATAATCTTTAAATCTTCTAACATAGTTTGTAGCTTTGTCGATAGTTTTTTCTAAACCACTTCCTCTTAGAGAGTATCCACCCTGAGTATCACCTAAATTAAATCCTCTATAATTCACTTCGTAATTACATAAAGTTCCTGATTGAACATCATAGTTTTTAAATGTGTCCATATATGGAAAATGTCTATATGCTATTTTGTTTACTTTAACAAAAAGTGTTGGTGATGCAACTTCACCTTTATAACTTATACCTTCTCCAATCTTCATCATAAAATTATTATCTCGAGCCCATTTCTGAAAAGCATTGTTTATCCAGTCTTTTGTGTAATAAACTCTATCCATAAAGAATAAGTTTTTAGTTTTTCCTTTAATTAATTGATTATGATAAGGTTCAACTTTGACTTTTTGCCAATCAACATCAAAATTTGAATAGAATTTTTCATTTTTAGTCTCACTCCATCTACCTATCTCATCTATAGTCCAAACTAAAGCTCTACCCATCAATTGACCATTACTATTTAACATAACAAGTAACTGACAGGTATCTGGATTTTTTGTATAGATATCAAATATGTAAGGTTTTATTTCAGCTTTATTCGTCATACAAGATGATTGAAGTGTTCCATATCTGTAAAGCTTTTGGTCACAATTTTCACTTTGGTAAAACTTTGCAATCTCAGCACCTTTGACTAACTTCATTTCATATCCAGTTTGTTCAGATTTTAAATTATTAACTAAACTTTCTAAATCTTTGTCTGGGATTTCAGGTATTAACTTTTTAATAATTCTACCCATTTTAACCTGACCCCTATTTGGTTGTCTTTGTAAGTAATGTTGGTCTAAATGATGAACATAATTATTAACACTAGGTCTATTTACTCTATCATCACCAAAAAAATCATCTATATCCTCTCTATGAATCAATCTGGTCAAAAACTTTTTAACATCTTCTTCTTTAGAAAATGAGAAAGTATCACCATCTAACTCTAAGAATGTTGTGTCTGAATCAATATCTTTTCCCTGTGATTTAAGTAGTTTAGAAGCCCACTCGTTATTTTGTTCATCTCTAATCTCACGTAGTTTTAAAATTAGATCATTCATAAAATAAACTCTTGACTCAGATATAAAATCTAAGTCATCAAAGTCGCCAAATCTTTTAATCTTTTTCACTTTAATATATATTAAGATGAGATTTTGACAAAACAGATTTAATATATATGACTATGAAATGGATCAAAACTAGAGAACAATGGCTTAATGAAGCCAAAATTAGAGATGTGATATTTGCTAAACAAGCAAAAGAAGTCACTAGTAGATGGGGTGAAAAGTTTCTTGATTATGAAGAAATACAACCTACAGATAAAATAACCCAAGGTAAGTGGAAACTAGAAGATGAAGATAGAATTAAAGTTCTTTCTGCATTTTTTGATTGTGATATGGGTGAAATTATGCAATTCTTTAGCTCACTTCCAGATAGATTAAACTCAGTAATTGCTGAATCAATTGATACTAAATTACTTACTGAAGAAGCAGCTACCGTTATGTCAGAGTTCAACATTCAATCACCAACGGTTGACCAAATTGTTTTCCTTTATGAACCGGTATTCAGAAAGTTAGATATTAATCAAACAAAAGCTGATGAGATGATTCAAAAAGATGAAAATGGTAGACCTTTAAGAGATGAAGGTGGTAACATGATTCGTATCAAAAAGAATGAAGGAGATCCTATTTTCACAAACAATTTAGTAAATATAAACACATTCATTGATGATTATAATAGATGTTATACAGATGAGAAAGTAGAAACTTCTGGTTTTCAAAAAAGAGGTATCTCACAATTGAGAAACTTAGCTAAAGAAAATCACAATAGAGATTATAAATATGAATATAATATTTTCGGAAAAGACCTTTACTTAGAAATAAATCACAACCCAAAAGACATACTAAATATGTCTATTTCTAAGTTTTATGCTTCTTGTCAACACCTTTATACTGGTGGATACAGAGAACAACTTTTAGGAAATGTTTTTGATCCGAATTCAATTCCAGCATTTTTAGTATTTGATACACCAATACTTTGGAATGGTGAGAAGATTTCAGATAAACTACCTCTATCAAGAATGATGATTAGAAACCTCGAATCATTCGATGATAAAAAAGAAAAAACTTTATTCTTCGATAGAGCTTATCCTGATAGAATGAAAGATGGTAGTTATGGTGATGTATTCGGAGAGATCGTTAAAAAGTATAGTGGGAACATACCAGTTGATCAAGAAGATAGATCAAGTCTAAGATACCTTTTCACACCAGATGTTAGTGATGATGATGACCAAATCAGAGATCCGTATATGGATAGATTAAGACTATCAAGAGGTAAATTCATCGGAGTTAATACCAAAACTCTTTATTTAAATAGATTACATGATTGGTCACAGGTGAAAATTTCTCCTAAAGCAAGAATTAAAGAAGTAATCATTGAAACAACAGATATTCCTGAAAACTTCTTAGATATACCAATGGATTTAGAATGGGTTAAGTTCAAATTCTTAAAAATATCTAATCTTTCAGGTTTCGATAAAATCAAAACTAATCAAATTGCTTTTGATAAATGTAAATTCAACTCTACGGTATTTGATGATATTAATTTAATTAATCCGAATATTGAAAAGTTACAGATAGTAAGTTGTGACTTGACAGGTGATTTTACTTTCTCACAATTCAAAAATCTAAAAGAATTGCAATTAATCTTTACACTTGATAGTTTAATGGATATGAAAGAATCTTTATTAAACTTACATTTAGATAAATTGGTAATCTCTGGTGATTTAGTTAGTGATAAAGATTCTAAAGAATTTATTTCTGATATTAGAAGAAAAGGAACAAAAGTTGAAATAGTAGGACCACAAATATGAAACAATTAAAATACTTAAAATTATTCGAGGCTTTCGAGTCGGTGAAGCTCACTAAGACATTGGGATATATTGATAAAGAATCAAGAGAAAGTTTTGTTTCTCGTTTGAAAAAAATATGCGATAAACTAAGTTTTCCAGTATCTCAATTAAACGATGATATGTTTCAATACTTACCTTATAGTAAAGCACTTAAGGTTAATGCTAAGTTAGAAGAGAAACCTTGTCCATCGACATCTAAATCATCTTTTGGTGGTCACGGAATAGAAGGTGAAAAATGTGAAGGTGGTAAAATAAAAAGAATGTGGGGTTCTAGAGTTAGAATAGTTGAATGTCCTAATTGTGGTGGAACTGGAATTGAACCACCAAAAGAAGAATTAAAAATTATTAAATTTTGGTTCAGTAGAGATGGAAAGATGGTATCAACAACAGGATGTGATGGAACTCAAAAAGCACCAACAATGAATGATTCGATTGAAGGATATAAAGTTAAAAGCGTTATAAATTCAAACCAATCAGATTGGCCAAGTAGATTGCAATCATTAGAACACCTTACACCAGTTTTACTAAGACCAAATAGTGGAGATGATACGGTAAAAGCCGTCTTCTATAAAGGACGAGGTGATTTTTTTTGTATTCAAAATAGATATGAAGGTGGATCACCAAGTGGTAGAGAATGGCACTCATATGGCAGATACTCTTGGAATGTTTCCGGTGGAGACTTTTACACTATTTCGATATTAGAACCAAGTAAATCAGATGAAGAAACAGAAAAACAAACTGAAATAGACCCATTTACTTATAATTACTTGTTATCATTTGGATGGCGTGGTGAAATGAGTTTAGATAGACGAAGAAGTGTTGAGGAATATATTAAAGATGCTCATTTTGCATTAGTATTTGATTATGAAATGTTGAAACAATCTGATGTTAAAAAAGTTCCGGTAATTAGAAGTGAAAGAGAGGAAGCAAAATCAGGAAGTAAACTTACCGTAACCGATGATATGATTAGAAAAGAAAACATTGAAAGATATATGAATAAAATTGCTGAAAAAAGTGATTTAGTTTCGGATATTAAAAATGTTAAATCAGTAACAAACAGAATGATTGGTGGACCTTACGCTCTTTTTGTAATCTGTCCTCGTTCAAGGTTCGAAGATAACTTTACAAGAATAATAAATAAATACGCACAAATTATAAAATACAAACAAGTAGAAAATTCTAACAAAGAAGAATTGGATTATGTTTTGAATGATTTGAAAAGAACTATAAAAGGATATTACGAAACAACAGCATCTGATGTGTCCGATATTAGACAAGTTTTAACTTATTGTGGAACTCAACTTTCAAAAGACCCAGAGAAAAAAGTTTATTTAGATTTACTTAACACTTTAGAAGATGTTAGTAGACAAGTAAATCAAAAAATAATGAGTCTACCATTTGATTGTATAGAAGATTTAGAAATTGTTAAAGCAAAAGTATTGAACATTAGAAACTTAATGAATTCAGACACTTACGGATTATCAAATTTAAGATATTTCTTAGATAGTGCTTTGAATGGTAGGGATACCAGAAGTTATAACTATTTAACAGATGAATGGAGATTAAAAGGTGATAATCTTGAAGAAACAATAAGAGGACTAGAAACTTTCAAAAAAATATTAACAAGACTATGAAACATTTAAAAAGTGTAAATAATTACTTATCTGAGGCAAAATCCGAAAAAGCGGAAACATTAGAAGAGTGTCCATCATTCAAAGATTTCAATAAAGCAATTTCCGAATTAAAGAAAATTACTAAAAAGATTCATTCTGAACTTAAAAAGGGAACTAAAGGTGAAATCGATGACTATATCGAAAAAAAGATTTTCGGAAGAGACGTTTAGTCTAATTTCTTTGCTTTGTAGAAGTTCTCTTTAGTTGATTCACTGACTTTTACATTTTGATATCTTGAAGTTCCATTAGAATAAAATATTTCTCTAACATAAGAATCGTCTATTTTTCTAAAGTTATGTATATCTAATATCGCTCTAAACCACTCAACTGAATCATTTACTGAAAAAAGATATCCTGTCCATACTGAGATTAGTTTTGATAAAGTTTTCTTTTCAACAGGAGTAGTTTCTAACTGATTAAGAAATCTTTTTCTCAAAACATCATCTTTTGCAAACTCTTCAAACATCGATTTGAACTTCTCTAATTTTTGTGATAAATCATCACCTAAAATGCTATTCACTTTAGTTTGTCTATTAGTAGACTCAATATAAGATTCTAAGTAAGATGATGCAACTGATTCTTCTAGTATTTCTACCTCAACTGTTTCAATTTTAACCCAGTCTAATTTAGAAATATATTTTCCACCATAATAAATACGTTTAGATTTTTCAGTTCCTAAATACTTAATTAGAGATTGTTCATCATAAAATAGTTTTTTAGTATCGGTATGTACTATATACATTTTCATTTCGAACTCAATTTAGCCTTTTCAAAATTCTTCAACATATTAGTTGGTGTTCTGTGTCCATCCCAAGTGCTTCCTTTAGTAACAGCGTGAATTCTTTCTGTTCTACAAGTTTCTGTTAATTTTCTGAAAGGATAAACGCTTAGTACAGCTTTATACCATTCCACAGAGTCAGATACATTGTAAAGGATATATTCAGAATTTCTTTTTACAACCTTTGAGAACTCTTCTTTAGTAGGTGGTGTAATTTGTAATTGCTCTAAAACTTTTAAGGCAGACAATCTGATTTTTGAAGAATCCCAAGGAGATTTAGGAGCCAAATCTTTAAACATTTGAATAAATTTCTGAACACTCTCTGAATATTCATCACCTAGTACGCCATTTAGTTTAGTATCAAGCTCAATTTGTTCAGTAGCCGAATTTAAAAAAACATCAGCATCGTTATCATATTCGATAGTATAATTTAATACTTTAACTTTTAGTTTTTTTGAACTTTTTTCAGAAATAAGAAATTTCAATAGTTCTTTTTCAGTATGGAAAAACTTACCAACGGGTTCAACAATGTAAATATTCATTTGTATGATTTTCTACAAAAATAATAATAATAATTTATTTTAGCAAATCTAAGACTCTCTTTTTATTGTTTTGTAGAGCGCGGTGACTTTTTTGTCTAAGTTTTGAACAATACCCATAGAGTTATTATAAGTTTCTTCAAATTTTTGGTCATTCAATAGTTTACCTTTTTCATCAACACCAGTTATTATAGACTCGATGTTATACTGAAATCTACTTAAATCAGTATAAATATCATCAATTGATTCTTTCAATCCGGCAGCAATTGATTCAATCTTTTCTTCTATTCCGAGTGTCTCAATGCTATATTTGTTTGGAGCTCTTTTAGCCTGTGCTATCGAAAATGTAAGACCAGTATTATTAGTAAAATAGTTTAAATAAGAATTTGGATTACTTTTATCATCAGTTCCTTCTAAAATAATGATATCAATTCTATCCGCATATTTAAGAGCAATCACATAATGATTTATAGGACTCCCATCAGGCATATAGGCCACGGAAACACTTGATGCTAAACTATCATATAATTTGATTTGCCAACTTTCACCATCGGCATAAATATCAGCTTTTGAGTTATCTTCTATTACTTTTGAGTTTTTAATCAGACCACCTAAAAACGATTCAAATAAAAATCCAGACGATGAAGGTGTAAAATAGTCTTTAATTTCATTTATGAAGTGTAATAGAATAATTACCGACATCTCTTTTTGAACGGTCTCTCGAGATCTTTGTCTTCTTTTTACCGCACCTGAACTCAATCTTTGTAAATCTTCTAATTTACTAACAAGACCCTTCAATCCTTTGCCTGTTCCTAAACCTTTTGAGTATCTTCTAACACGTTTTATTACTTCCATGTCAATTTTGGTATTAACCCAACCAGTAGGTGTATATGGTATTAATTTCGAATAATCGTCACCAATTCTCCAAAATTTACTTTTAGTTCCTGTAACATAACTCGGAACTTTTACTCTGTTGCCTAATGTATCAATTAAGTAACCATCAAGTTTGTATTTTTCTGGAACAACTAATGTCCCGTTTTTGTCAATTCCAGCAATATATTCTTTTTTATCATAACCTAAAATAGAAACTATCTGATTTCTACCAGCTACCTTCTGTTTAACAATGTTTCCCTTTCTTAATGGAAATTGTTTGTTAAAATCATTGTAAACGTTACCGAATTCATCTATAACGCAATCGAGAGAAGAAATCATAACATCTTCATTTAAGAATTGATTAAACTTGATAATATTCATACTCTTTATATATTAATTTTGACTTTTCATATTTTTTACCTATAATTATTAAAATGTATCTAATAAATAAAATAAAAGATAAATTCAGAGGTAGATTCAAAATTATCAAAACTGAATATGATAATGATTCTTCAATATATACTATTGAAGATATTGATGGTGAACAATTCCAGTTTTGTATTTCATCAAATTCCGCAATGCATGATATTGTATTAATAAATGAACTGAATTATAAGATTAAATACAAAAGAGAAAAAAAAATAAATTCAATAATTGACTGATATTAGACTTCATAGACTTGGAAGTGAAAAATTAAAAGTATTCGAAAAAAACTTTGATAAGGTTTTTGATTGGTATAGAGATAAAGCTAATCAGAGTGGATATTTTGGTGATTTGAAGTTTATTAAAGAAAGAGGTAAAATGATTATTTATGTGACTATTGAATTACCACTAATAGACGAAAATAATGAAGAGTAACCTAACTTTATCATATTATAAATTGGCAGTCATTGAAGAGCAACTTACAATAGAACAAATAATTCATGCCAGAAGGTTCAGAAATTGGAAAAAGTATGATAAACTTAAAGAAGAGCAGAAAATAATGATAAGGTTCGAAGAATTAGAAATTTATATTGATGATATTGATCCAGAATATATTCCCAAATCATTTAAACCAGATACCGAAATATAAAAAATAAACTTTTACAATGGTATCACATATACAAATATATGACAAAAATTATGGAAAAAATTAAAAACAACTGGACACTAATACTAGCGAGTTTATTTTTAATATTCTCAATCGTACTTATTTCACAATGTAGACCTCCGAAACAAAAACAAACCGAGTGGAGATATGAAATTCATGGCTACGTCATACATAATGGTAAACCACACGATGCTATTTGGTATACCGATACAATTGAATTCGGAGATAACTATTTGAGATATGTAAACTCCGATAGCAGCGAAGTAATCATTCCATCACCTTATGTGTTGATTGACCATAAATTCAATAAGATAATCAGAGATTCTGTACCAGCTTTTTAATAAACTTTTCGTTGGAATTGTTTAATTGATTACTCGAATGATAATCCCCAATTGTGATAAACATCTCCGATTTCAGCAACACCACCATTGGGATTCATTTTACCATGACCATTATCTTTAAACAACCAATTACAAAACTCTTTTGGAGCATAATTTCCGTTCTCATCAACCATTGTCCAATGGTTTAAAGTAATACCCCTGTATGCTCTTCCCCAATGAAAAATATCATAAGAATCATACGCCCAATCTTGACAAGCTTCATTACCCATCAGAGTCCAAACTCTTCTATCATTTATAATTTCAGGCTCATTTGCTCTTTTAGTCTTATACCAAAGATAGTAAGATGGTTCATTCGGAAGCGAATTCTTAACAGACCAATCACCATACGAATTATAAACACCATTTAATATATCTTCAATTAAGTCTAAAAAAGAAGTTCCTTGTAATAAATTTGAGTGGTCATTATCATCAATTATATAATCATGTTTTCCAGAGAAACCCATCCAACGAGTTCCAGACCATTGTCTTGAGTCATCAAATTTAGAACCATCAGACCAAGAGTAGTCTCTCCAGCTTTCATAATAACTCATAAATCTTTGAGCGTGCGCATTATCTCCTTTTTCTTGATACTCAAAAGGCCCTTCAATATCTCCACTTAAATTACCTGGAATTTTTGGAAACTCTGATGAGCTTCTCCAACTATCCCATGTTCCTCTACCTCTAACTTTATAAAAGCTCACTTCCCATCCTGATAAGAAATTTGAAATACCGTCACCAGGGAAAGCCTTATGTCTTCTGATTCTCCATCTAACTGGCAGAAGCGAAGCCGCTGCTTCATAAGTTGAAAACTCATTCATCTTTTCTCTACAATGGACATAGTCAGTTGATCCTTTCTTTGGTAAGAAGTTATCTGTTGCTAAATCAGATAACTTAACAGGACCCATAAATTCTTGATGCTTAGCACCTGGACATTGTAATTCATTATCCCATTCTTTTTGCAAATCATCTAACCAAAAAGCAATTTTCTCCTGAACTAAAAAACAATGCTTATCTATTGATAATTTTAAATCAGAAGCAACTGATTGAAGTTGGTTGTAAGAATCTTTCGATTGTGGATTTGCAAAATGTGTAATTAAAGCACTTACTAATTTACAAACAATAGTTGCAACAATAGCAGCTGCGGTTCCAGCCGTAAAAACAACACCTAAACCTTCAATAATTTTAGAAGCAAAAAACGCAATAGTCTGAACAGTTGCATCTTTAACCGTTTTACAATTTGCCCAACCTTGTACAAAAAGAATATTAATATTAGCATCTGTTCTAATATCATCAATTAAGGTTGAAAGTGTTAGTAAGTTTTGTTGAACTACATTTAGTATTTTATCAGTATAAATTCTATCACCTTTTTGATCGAATTCATAGTGCCAAGTAGATGGTATATAAGACATAAATTTTTGATTTTTATTTTATATATCAAAAATTAAATTGGTAAAAATTCTAATCTAACTTCTTTAAGTATTTCATCTCTTAGTAAATTAAAATTGATATAACATCTAACTCTTCAACATTATATTGATTAATAAATTCATCCGCTGTGACAAATTGGTCATCACTTCCCAATTCTATATCTACACTTAAATTAAAATCAGAAACATAACTTTGAATCTCTTTAATAGTCATTTCTAATGCCGCATTGTCTAAAAAGTGTCCTGTTTGTGAATCAATATCAATACAACAGCTCGGAAAAATTTCAGTGGACCCTTCTTTATGATATTGAGGAAAATAAATTCTGACAGAATAACCTAAATCATCTAATTCTAAACACATATCAGATATAGTCTGAATAAAATTATCATCAAAAATTTGTGACATATCTTTACCAGTTCTGATTTTCATATCATCTAAAAAAGGACTAAAATGATCTTTTAGTCTTTGTAAATTACCCCTATCTACATTAACATCCTCAAATAATATGTATGTCTTTAAATATTTCATTATTTTTTTCAGTTTCCTCAGTTTTCTCTGATTTTTCTTCAGATCTCATACGTCTTAATCCACTTCATTTTAGTTAATAAAATTTGTTTGTTCCCAGCGGTATTCCCTTTCCATAATCTCTCTTATTTCTCTATCCCAAATAGAAAACTTAATATGGTAAAATTGTTTTTCAGCAGCATCCGAAGTTCGTGTATATGCCGTAAATAAATCCTTCTCAAAACCAATCTTATAATCATATCTCTCTACTAATCTTTCAACTGTAGAAGAAATATCTTCTGTTAAATTTTTACACTTTTCAAAATACTTACTAATATCATTTAATTCACTAATCGATTCAACCCTTTTGACATCAGATATCTCAAACTTGAATTCTACTCCCCAAAGACCAGAACCATTAGGGTAACTTCTTAAAAAGATATCACCATCTTCCGGTTGATTTTCTCTTTTATCTACTTCAGGGTCATAAGTAAAAATATCTGTAATTCTTGAATTTCCGTAACCAAAACTTGAACCAGAATACTTGTTATAATACCAATCATCTTTTCTACCTCCATTGAAATTACACGAATAAAAATAGAAAATAGCTTTAGTATTCACTGATTCAAAAGTATCAAGAAGGCAATCTTTGATAAAAGACCAATCCAAGTCTTTAATCTCCTCTTTTGATTCATTAAACTTCTTAATATATCTCATCTTAAGAGTTATATATTAAAAGTGTAATTTAAGATTTCTTGTAGAAAAATTCAACCATTTTGTAACTCTTCTTATCAGAAGTCTCTACATCTTCCAAAAATTCAGAAAATTCTCTAAATTCTTTGACTTGTTCCTGTGGTGATAGCATTCTGACAATATTCACTTGGCTTGCATTATTTTTACTAAAATCTCCCCAACAAGAAACACTATCAAAATTATATCCTTCTCCTATTAAATAATTATGCATTGAAATAAGATTATCAATGTTTTCGTAGAGTGGAAGTATATCTTTAAGATAATTTCCAATTCCCAAATCATCACCCATATCTTCTTCATCACCAATGCCAATAAATATTTTCTTTACATCGGTTTCTCCTGGTTTAATATAAAGTTCAACATCAACTCTGATATCATTGTCAGAAAACTCTCTAAGAAAATCTTCTATCATAGTTTTACTAACTTCAACAGATTCGAATAATTTATATGATTTTAAATGTTTCACAGATATTATTTCTTTTCAGGTGCAAGTGCCGTAGATATTTGCATAGTTCCGAAACCTAAAAGTGAAGCAAAAAACGCACCAACCATCGCATGTAAAGCACCTCCAGTTCCTAATCCACTTTCAATTGCACCAATAGCCGCTACCGCAGTTGCTGCAACAACTCCAATACCAATGTGTTTTAAAGCTGTTAAGATTTTTTTCTTTTTCTTTTCAGGTGAAAACTCAGCAAATACGACATGGTCTTCGTGCTCTAATTCAGCCTTTACTTTATCAAAGTTTTCAACTAAAGTAATTATATCATCAGGATTTTCCTGAGCTACTTTACAAAACTCTTCATACTCAGGTGTTTTCTTAAACCTTTCAACCGTAGCCTTAAACTGAGGATCAGTTTCCTGTCTATGGATAAATTCTTTGTAGAATCTGCTATTTGCATATTCTTTTAATTTTTCAGCTCTGGATTCCTGACCCATTGCTGAAAGTTTATCTGCCGCACTCTTATAAGTTTCCGGACTTAATTCCTCAAATGTCTTTAAATATTTCATAACTTATATATTATTTTTATGGTTTATTTTTTTGTATAATAGATATCAATTAACTTAAATGTCTTGTGCCAAAGTGCAGGGTATCTCCTATTCCAACTTTCAACCTCTTCTATTTTTGAAATAAAATTATCAAACTCAGTAATAGTAATCGGTCTTTTCCCACTTACGGGCTCATTATCTGTCTTTATGCAACAAGCAATACTAACTAATTGGTAACCCTCTTCTATAAGATATTCATTAAGTGATATAAAACTATTTAAGTTTTCGTAAAGTGGTAGGTCTTTAGATTGTTCCATATTATCTTCATCTCCAATAAGAATTAAAACTCTACTTTCTTCAGAATTCGGATCTGGTTGATATATTTCAACATCAACCGGAATATCATCATCAGAGAAATCTCTAAGAAGGTCTTCTACCATGTCTTTTACGAATTCAACTGATTCGAATAATCTAAATGTCTTTATCCTTTTCACTAATTATATATTAATTGACTAAAACTAATTTTTAATTCAATACTAAAATAGATATGCAAAAAGATAAAGAATGGCCAATAAATACACCGGTTGGTGGTATGCTACTCAATATAGATTTCTTCAGAAGAATCAAAGTAAATAGTATTAGAAAAAATAAATCTTGTGATGGTCAAATACTATTCATAGATATAGATGGTGGACAATCAATTTCAATATTTGAAAAAGATTGGCAAGAAATTCAAATAGAACTGAGAAATCAAAAAATAAATAAAATAATAAATGAATAACAAATTTAAACTCGATAAAATACTCGAAGAGATCCAAAAAGTTATGATTCAGTATGATAAGATTTGTATCAATTGCGAAGCATATTTTAAAGGTAACGGCCACTATTGTAAAATTTGTCTAAGAGAAAAGAAATTTGAACAACTATTAAAATGAAAACTACAAAACAGAGATTTTGGACCAGATTTCAAATTCACCCTGTGTGTTAGTCGATGAAAATGTAAGAGGCGAAAAAGGAGGATTAGCATCTTGACCTGCTCTAAAAATCACATTATAATCAGATATTTGATATCCAGTCAGAGGAAGATGAGATGTGCCTATTTGTTCTAATCTTGTGGCTATAATTGGACTTAAGCTTTGACCTTCAACATTTTCAACCTGAAATGCAGCACCGGAATCCACATCTAATAATTGCGTATATTTTATAGCAACAGCTTCTACTAAACCAGAACTAAAAGAAAAAGTTCCAGCAATAAATTCAGTTTGACCTTCCTGTGAGTTTATATCAGTATAAGTCACTGTCTTTATTAATGACCATCCATTAGCTGATGACGAACCACTTATCGGAGTTATTGTTGAACCTTCCTTTTGAGAAAATTGCCCTGAACTATCGCCTAAAAATTTATAACCAATTGGTGTTGAATTTGTATTATCTAAACCGCTTTGTTTGAAAAGTAACTTACGAGCCATTTTTATTAGTATTTTTTATATATATTAAAAATTAAACTAATTTTTTTTCCATCTCAAATACAAACACGTGTCATATCCAGCTAAATCCGTAGAATCAGAACCTTCCCAGTTTGCCCTAACCTCAAACTTAGGCACCTCCGAGTAAGGCACAAATCCCCAACCACTTAAATACTCTGAAATACCATCTACCACCACTTCAACATCAGACCACTCAAAAGACCTATTCTCATCACTATCTCCCCAAAGAACAGCAGATGATTTATCTTTAACGCGCTTTCTTAATTCCAACTGAACCATCTTATCAGATAAAACCCAAACATATCCTCTGATGTCATCAAACTGTAATTCAAGTAACATATCACTAACCGTAGATTTAATCTCATCTACTTCACCCTGACTAAAACTCTCATTAATACCCGCTTTATATAAACTCTTAATACCACTAAATAACAATTCTATCTGCTCTATCTTTTTACCCTCACTAATAGATATCTCTAACCTCTTTTGAGTAACTGGCCACTGACTTAATAAAAACCTATCGGGAGGTCCGATATACTCACACTTATTACAACGAGTAGTTCCACGTAAACCATAATTATCCTCAAAATCATCTGATAAACAATTAGGACAACCCACATAATGCTGCCACCCACCATACCAAAACCAAGATTCTTCCATAAGAACTAAACCACAGCCTTTTAAATAATCTATAACATCAAAGATACAAGATTCAACAGTGAAAGGTCTATGTTGAGGTCTTCCAATACTTATCTTAACATATTCAACTGACTTATTATCTAAAATCCAAGAACCATCCGTTACCCTAACATCAACATCCTTATCAGTAAAATCTAATAACATATCATTTATAACAGATAAATTATAATCTTTACCTTCATTAAACCCCTTATATGTTTTTATCTTCATCCTTTTTCAAACCACATTTCACATCTTGACTTAATACCTTCATAAGCATTTCCAGATGTAACTACAATAGGCTGACCACCCATAGATAGAGTGCCCTTATCCCCTTGATAATGATATCCTTCAGATTTTAAATACTCTATAATAGTATTCATAATCTCCCTTATATCAATCCACTCAAATGACGCCTTAACATCATATCTACTCTTCATCACGGCTGGTTTAACAATTCCTATTCGAATATACTCCCTACCATCCAATCTACGAATAACACAATTGGTAACATAATCTAAATCACTTAACTCTAATAACATATCCTTTACGATAGGTAAAATATCTAAACTATCATCAAATGATTCAAACAAATTAAATGTCTTTATTCTTTTCATCATATTTCTCTTTATAATTAAGCAGGATAATAATAATATCCAAACATATCCGAAATAATACCTATTTCATTTGATAACTCTTCTACATCAACAACTTTGATTATATCACCATTATCAGAAAAAATCCAATCATGCTCTTCTAATAAAACCATAAACTCTATCTTATCATCAATTTTTAAACCCTTTTTAAAACCAGAAAATAAACGGTGAAACTCTCCAATCAACCCTCTACAAACATCATCATATTCTTCTCTTATTCTTAATGGTCTAACTCCTCTTTCTGCAATTACTTTACCCAATTCCCCATTCGATAATTTTGCAAGGCGAGAAGGTGCTGTTATCTTATTTAACATTGCATAAAGTGACCAACTCTTTTCAGCATCTGCCCTAACTCTATCTGTTATTCTAGAACTTGTTCCTTCAATCCAAGTCTTAGCTCCTAATATACAATTAGCTGATGATAAAGTAATTAAGTATTTATCACTGCTAACCACCGATTCAAATAAACTCCACGATTTAATCCTACTCATCTTAAACAATCTCAATTCTTTTATCTGCAGGAACTATAAATTCTTCTTGACCATTAAGATACCTTATCAAATAATAAATATCATTGTGATGTGTAGCCTTATGTGAAACTATCTGGCAATCTTTTCCACAAAATTTAATCTTAGTTCCTATAGGAAGTATTTCAACTGATTCAAATAACATCCAAGATTTAATCCTTTTCATATAAACTATATATAAAAAAGAGATTCATAATTATCTGACTAATTATGATTTACCCCCTTAAAAATTTTTTGGCCAGTTTTAAAAAAAATTTCCAGGAGTTTATGCTCACCACAACCACCACTAACACATAAGATTACAAACCTAACTTCTTTAAATTAATCTCTCTCAATTCCTCTTTAGTAGGCACCGCCTTTAACCAACTATCATCTATCAAACTATTTGATTCTAACCTATCACATCTTTGACACCTACGCCGCCTACGTGATATATGACCTACTATCTTTAACTCAGTCACATTTGAATAATAAATCCATCTATGACCTAACTTACACCATATTACATTACTTAATAACTTCTTAATTATTTTTATCATTTACATTTATATAACAAAACTCTGACGGAGTCGTTAAAAAAATTTTTGACACGGCTAGAAAATTTCCACCAAGAATTTCTAAACAACCACCACCCCCCGAAATAAAATAACTATGAAAAAAAAGAAACTCAAAAAAATAGCAAAAATAATATACCACGAAGTAGATTCTTTACAAAAAATGAATACACCAACCAGAGAAAGAATCGACTACGTGCCATACGATAAAGAAGTATCCGAGAAAACTAAAAACCTTATACTAAAACTAATTCAACATAATGAAAATGTTAACATACACCTCTCTGAAGAATCCTTTAGCATTTCAACCCCAGATATCACTAACATAAAAAATAAAGCCTCTAAAAATACCGTTTATAATGACGATAACTATCTAGACATACACGTAATCAAAGATGAAGGCTTTAGTATCAATCTAGCCTACCAAAAAAGAACTAACTACTCAGATAAAGAAATGTTTAAACAATTAATTGATACCATATCTAAAAGAGTTATCGAAACAAATAAAGAAAACTTTAAATCTATCATAGATAAAGTTATCAAAGAATCTGGCATACTACGTGATAATAACCTTGAAAGCCTCCTTACTAAATGATAGACAAAAACAAAATAAAGTGGATTAAACAAGATGGTAGAACCCAAGCTCACTACAAAGGAGTAAAACTTGACCTCTCACCTGAAATAATACAAGATATGCACCATGGTTCTATAACAGAAGAAGAGATTGAAACAATAATCTCAAATTCATATAAAAGATGTCTTAGAATTCACAGAGAAAAATTATTAAAAGATTTATTAAATGACAAAAACAGAAATTAAACAATATTACCCAGGTGAATCAAATCACATTTACTCATTCAATGTTCCTTCTTTTTCAGAAATTAAAAAGATATATCTACTCGATAATAACATCTATATGGTTATCAATTACCCAAAAGAATATAAGTTAGATAGTAGTAAGCTAATAAACTTGAAAGTCCAATCATCTCCATTACTTACCGAAGATGCAATTTACATGTACTTTGATACTCAAATTATAACTAAAACAGAATTGATTAATAGTTCTTATGGCACTGGTAATATACAATTCTCAATTAATACTATTTCAATACCATATCACTTCTTAATTGAAGAGATAAAATCACAAGCAGAATTAAGAGATACGAAAATAGAAACTATTATAAATGATTAAAGATATATTTGAAAAGTTTGGCGGTAGATTCAAAAATCACCTACCAACAACATATAATAGCTCAACATTTATGCCATCCTATACCATAAAGGATACATTTGATGGTGAAATTTTTACAATAAAAATAGATTCACTTACAGCTGACCCTGAATTTATCATAGAACAATTACTCAATAACAAAATCACTAGTAAACGAAATGATAAAATTAATAAACTAATTAACTGAATGAAAACAAAATCACAAAAAATTATATCGTTACTACAAATACTAATCTTTACAAAAAAACAAAAGTCTTATGCCGTTTATTCACAAAATTGGGACCGAGCAGCTACACTAAGAGACTTAGAAAGAGATACCGAAAAAAACATAGTCAAAGAAATTTATAACATAGATACCAAAGACAAATCTTATCTGGAAATTAATAAACTAATTTGTAAATATTTTAAACAGAACTGGCAAGTAGAATATACCGCTAATTACAACGATTGGGCAAAATTTGTTTTAAGACAAATAAAAATAAAAGAATTAGGAATTTAAACTATTTTTAAAAACATACAGAAAAACGTGCAGATTTCTGTAGAATTTTGAGACAACTCTATTTGTATTTTGAAATTCTTGTTTGGGACTTCGATTCCGCACTTACGTGTATATACAGCACACTCTATAAGCCGTACCCACAAAGGGTTTCAGGAGGTCGTTTTTTTAGACACTAAATTTGTTAGATTAGTTATTATTTTGTATCTTTACTTTTATGAAATTTCAGTATCAATTTATCAAAGAGAATCTTAGAATTTACGAAGTTGCCAAATCAAAGTTACCTATTATAGGTCAATATGAAAGGGGTGAAGTAACGTATCAATCAATGCAAAAAATTGGACTTGACCAGTTTGCACAATTTTTTAACTTCTTAAAAAGTTTACAGCAATATGGATTCGAGGCTCAGATGGCAATTAACTATACTGAATTAAAATCTTATTTAATTGACCATACTAGAAACTCTAGGTTTAAAACCTGGTTAAAAAATCGTAGTCAAAAGCAATTTAAACATCTTTTAGAACAAGATCCTCAGACCTTTGATAGGTTGCTAAATGGTAGATGGATTTCAAAACCTGGATATACATATAGAGGCAGAAGGTCGTGGGGTAGACGTAGTGTTGAGTATTGTGAGGGTTTAGATATTGCTTTTATACCTTTGATAAATTGGATAATATCGAATGATATAGATGTAAGTACTATTTCTGGTGGTGATGTATTTTCGAGTTTTAGTTCACAGAGTAAGTATAGTGCTCGTTTAAAGTGGTATTTAGGTATTCAATTAGACATAGATGCAATACCATATAAAGAAATAGAGGTTACTAGTAATTTATTAGAGTCTATATTAGATTTTGTAGTCAGTAAGCAGATTGATTTTAGGAAGTTAAATAGTGATTTTATTATAGATACGTTTCAGAATAAGATACGTAGTTTAATGTCAATACCAGAGGGAGTTTCTATTAGATGTCGTAAAGAGATTAAGAATTCTAATGGCATGGTTTATTTAACACCTGGTAATGATTATAGTGTAGAGAACACTACTATTAATTCCGGTTTTTTAAGAGTTTGTGTCATGGATGACACTGGTTTAAGGAATTGGTATGATTATAGTAATTTTGAGGACAAGTCGATAGATAGAGATTTATTACTAACTCAGTTAGGTATCTTTTAGTCATTTTTAGAAATACAAAAATCTGCGAGGAATTTTGTATATATGAAAAATTTGGTGGTGTAAAAAAGGCAGCCTACTTCTGATTTACTTCGTGGTCTTAAGTTAAGTATAAAAAAACCTCATCTTATTTGATGAGGTTTTTTTTTAAGCCTTTTTTCTTTTATCTAAGATAGACCAGATAACACCAGTAAGTGTTAAGACACCACCAGTAAGTTCTGCGAAAAGACCTGAATCAATAAGACCACCTGTGATAACAATACCACCTATGAATGTTAATCCATGTCTTACGATACCTAATAGTTCTTCTTTAGAAATTTTCATAAGTTATTTTTTCTTTTATATATTGTGATAAAATTCACATACTAAAAGAATATGGGTTTTTTACGATTTTGAGGAGTTATCCAAGAATTCTTTCTCTTTGTTGGTCAAAGAGTTTATTCCATAATTAGTAATTTTCTCTAAAATTGTATCGATATCTAAAATGATTTCAGAGGTTGGTGTTTCTTCTTTAACTTCTACTACTTCTGGCTTAATAGAAAGAATTACTTCATCAATGGCATCAGTAAATTTAAGTGTTTTTCTATCAGAATTTAAAATATAAGCAAACATTTTAAAGCTTTCAATATCAATAAAGATTTTATAGAAGTCCCATACTTTATGCTTTTCCATCAATTCGTCAAATTTAATAGAGTATCTATCGCAGATAATTTCAATATCTTTTTTAGATTGTAGTGAAAAATCAATTTGAAATGCGTTCATTGGTCCTTTTTATAGAACAAATATAATAAAAAAATAGCAATTATTTTATTTCTTAGCCTTTTTTTTCTTTCTATTCCAAAAGTAAAGAAAAATTGGAATGATTATAGTTGTCATTAACCATTGCCAATACTTATCAAAAAAACCTTCAATACTTACCGGTATATTAGATTTTATACCTATATTTTTATTAAATACTATTATATCTTTATTTAAATTTTTAACTTTAATAACCAGTTTTAATGGTGATTGCCCACCTTTTTTTGGCACCACAATCCATTCCCATTCAGTATAACTTTGTGTATCTATATCTTGGATATTAGTAGAAAGTGCTACAATATTAAACCATTCACTATCACCTCTTAATTCAGCTGACATTTCACCACTAACTCTAATATCTTCTATTGTTGCTGTTGTAGGATATTCTGAATTATTAATTGCATCACTTTCACCTAATATTAATATGGCTTTATTTTGACCAGATGTTTTTTTAGATATTCTAACTTTAATTGAATAGCTTTTTTGAACTTTCATTTGTTGAGGTACTGAATAAGATATCCAACCCCAATTAGTGTCAAGTGATTGATTTGTAGTTTTATCTATTACACTTAAATTGGTCTTTTTTTCATGAGCAGTTATTAACTTAGTTTGTGTTATGATATCTGCACCTCGGGCATCATTTCTTCTTAGAATTATCATTTCAGAAACTATTTCATTGTTGATAACTTCTTTTGTAGTTGTGGTATCTATTTGTAAAGTATCTAAGTTAGTTATTAAGGTTGAATCAATTTTAATATCTGATTCTAATTGATTAGTAGCTAATTCAGGGCCTTTGCAGGAAATAAGAGCTAATAGTAATATCGGTAATATCCATTTCATAAAATATATATTAATCTAAAAAAATAGATTGTAGGTTGGAGTCTACTTGCTCTCATTCTTGTGAAATGTTAGTTACTTTGATTGATACAAAGTTAATTAATTTGTGGCACAATTACAAATTATTGCACCACAAATTAGCAAAAATAAGTCTTGCTAATTTTAAATCACGAGCTCTATTTAATTTAAGACCATGGCTATCTGCTATAGGTTTTAAATATAGATAGGCTTCTGTAATTGTCATTTTACCTAAATTCATTTTATTTTTATTAAGAATTAATCATATACTCTGCCATATGTTTCCAAGAATCGGGATTTGAATATCTCATTTTAGAAATCATAATAAGCGTTCTTAAGTTTATATTCACTTTATCTTTGTTTTCTGATATAAAATTAAGAGCATCTGTTTTTACACTTAGTTCATAATCAGGTAAGATATTTTCAATAATAGAACTCATACGTTCTACTTTTTCATCAGAGGTCATTGTCAAGTCAACCGTTAGTGAACGTGAAAGAATAGCTCCGTCAATTGCTGTTTTACTTTTATTAGAAATAAATATAATACGACCTTTGAAATCAAATTGTTGTGGGTAAGCATCATTCTTATGCATTTTAGCCATCCAGGTGATAGTTCTTTTCTCATAAGAGTCAAGTGCTGATTTTAGGATGTTAATTGCTACTTTATCTTCTAATACTGAGTCACAATCATCAAATATGATAAGTTTGCCGTTATTATCATAAAGTGTGTTATAAAGACCACGAGCTGTAGAGTAACCTTTGAAAAACACATAATCATCAGTGAACAAACCTTCACTTTTAATAGTTTCTGTTACTGAGTGAGTTTTTCCAAGACCACCTTCACCAGTCACAATAAGTGATGGTGTTACGTTGTTAACGACCATAGAAGTAAGGTCGGATAGTAATTGAAATCTTTGGTTAATAGGGAATTTTGACATTTTTGTAGTGATTTATAATACAAATATAAGGATAATTTGTATTATAATGGAATTTAATTACCAAAATATCTTATTAGTAAGAATATAATCAAAATTATTGTTAATAAGGAATCTGCCTTTCTTTGTTTTATTTTGACCTCTTTATCTACTAATTTTTTATGTATTAAGGCACTTATAATTGAAAGTGTTAGAAGTCCTAAAAAGATTGACCAGAATGTTGTAAAAAGACCAATGATAGTCCACATCATATAAGAAAAGTTAAAAAACACAAATGGTCTATCTTCTTTGCTTAAACCTTGGGTTTTGACTTTATCAATTAGTTTGTTAGTGTAAATCTGATATCTTTTTGTAAAAAAGAGAATAGTTATTTCATAAAGTAGAAATGGAATACTAAGTGTTATAAACAGGTCTAGCATATTTATTGTGGTTTAGAACATTTAAGATTTCCGGATTTTTCTGCCTCATCTATTTTCTTTTCAATTTGGTAGATTTGATATGATTGCCAGGCAATAAGTGAGGCAATAATTAAGGTGATAGTTAGTTTGATTTTATTTTGATTCATTGGACAAAGATAAGGAATAAATTAATATTAAAAAACTTTTTCTGAAAAAAAACCTCATCTTATCTGATGAGGTTTCGTTGTTATTTCTTTTTGAATTGTTCGAATGTTTTAACCCATCTAATTTTTTCATTTGCTAAAAAGTTAGGTTTATAGTTAAGTTCACCTGATTTTAACTTATTTACAAAATCAGCTGGTATACCAGCAATTTTAGGTTCTCCTCCTTTACCTAATGCTTTAGCAGTATCACCTGGTTGTGGCATTATGGATCTTACTGGAGCTCCCTCAGCAGCAGATTTAGTGGTTCTTCTTAATTGGTCAGCATTCTTAGCTAAATACTTTTCAACATCTTCTCTGTTTTCTAATCCTTTAGTTTCTTTGATAATTTCAATAAATTTATCTACATTTTTGATATCACCTCCGGCATCTTGTAAAGTTCCACATTTACCATCAAGAACAGCTTTGACTAAACCGAGTGCAGTATCACCTTCAATTTTATATTCAGCATTCCATTTTGTAATTACATCATCGTTATAGATATCTGTTGCTGCATTTGCTGCTTTCATAGCAATAGCTCCGTAAGTACTGGCAATTGCCATTTGTATAACTTTTAACATTTCTTTTTCACTTTTAACATTAAGAGTTAAATCAAGAGCTGGAATTTTAGCATCTGGGTTAATAAGATAAGTTTGTGACCATCTATGATGACCATCTAAGATATATTTTCCATTAGCAGTTAAAATTCTTTCACCTTGAAATTCAGCTTGTCCTGAAAGTGTGTTTTTGGCATTTTCTGGCATTTTGAAAGCTAAAAAACCAATAGAATCAAGTAAACCTATTTGAGCTTGTGTTGGAAATAATCCCTTTACAGGTAGATTGGCTTTGTCATTTGTTGGTACTTTTTCATCTTGTAATTTCAAATCTGACTTACCTAAAGAAAGAACTTTAGTTACTTTTGGGTCTATTTTGGCTACTTCTGTACCTTTAGTTGGTGGTGTTTTACCAGTTAGTTTTTGAATAAACTGCTCATAAGGTAAATTAATAATTTCTTTTATTGTATCAGCACCTGTTTTTAAGTCAGCGTTATCATCACTAGAATCTTCAGCTTTATCAATTTTACCTGTATGTTGATCTTGTTCATCTTCAAGAGCATCAGTAAATTTTTTTTCTACTTCTTCTGCTTCTTTTAAGTATTGTCCAAATTTCTTCATTTGTGATAGTATTTTTCTTATATATTAAAAATAATAATATAATTTTATATATAATGAAATGAGTAATAATGATTATATTTTTGTCTATGGCTTATTCAGAGACCAATCAAAAAGAATGTTAGGTGAAGTTATACATTGTGGAAAAACCACTATTGTTGGAAAGCTATATAAGGTCAATGAGTTTTATCCAGGATTTGTTTCAGGTGAGGGTAAAGTATGGGGTGATGTTTATCTTTTTGATACCAGTCTACTTCCAGAAATGGATGAATATGAAGGCAGTGAATATAAAAGAATAAAGGTAAGAACAGCTTCTGATATTGAATGTTGGGTATATCAATATGTAGATGATGTTAAAAATTGTCCTCAGATAATATCAGGTGATTGGTATTTGAGATAAATTAGACACGTATTTCAACTCACCATTTGTTGCTGAAGTTGATTAAAATTAATTTATATTTACTACATTTCCAAGTCAAACACATAAGCTACAATAATATATGTGATGAGGAACATACCTATGATTGGTAATGTAATTGGTCTTAGAATTTTTATACTTACTAATTTTTCCATAGTTAAAATAATTCGAAGTTAGATATTAAGTCTAAATAAGCTTCTTTGGTGAATTCTGGTGCATTATCATTAACCAATTGGATATATCTACTATTTTTATAGGTATCGTCTGTTAGGTTCAATTTATTAGCCATATCGAGGTAGAACTCATTAGCATCTGCAAATGAATTAAACATAAAGAGGTGTTCTCCTTTATAGGAGTCGGAGTAAAGAGCTTTTTCTTTATTTGTGATTTTAAAATCTAATCCGGTTAGTTTCTTAAAGTCTTTAGGTTCTTTAATAGTTACGACAAATTTATATCGGAATTGGTTTCCGATTTTATTAGTCATAGACATTGTAGGATATGTTTTATCCCTTTTAAAATCGTTTTTTGTAAGAATAACTTTGCTTGATGTGATGAGGTCTACGTGTCCGCAATTAATACCACCGTGTGTGATGGTGAATAGGGATTGTAGTGGATAGTCGTAGAAGTTACCAGCAGCATCTGGTTTAGGGGTTACGTTTTTGAATAACTCTTTTATATGGTTGATTAGTTGTGTGTTCATAATACAAATATAAGGATTATTTTCTAATAATACAGAAATCTGCACGTTTTTCTGTATATCTTAACTTGGATTTATAACTGAGAAAAACTTCAAGAATACTAAAGGAACTTAAACCATTCTTATCGATTCATCACTTTTTATCATATCCATGCAATTATTTGGATCATCAATATAACGTCCACTTTTATGATAAGCACTCCCATCACTCATTAGTGGATCATTTTGATTAACTTTTATCGTACCTTCTGATATAGCAATACAAATAGGTTTATTATAAATTACTTTCAATTTATTCACAATTTCATTAGCTGATTCTTTAGCATCTTCTAAACTTCTACATGGAACCTGAAATATATATCCAGGTATCCAAACATTATACTTAGCAGCAAATGGACCATGAAACCAAACACCAGTCAGTGGAGCTAAAAAATCATATTTATTATTTAATTCATCAAAGATTTTTTCTATCTCAACTAATGATGGTTTAGAAAACATAACCTCATTGAATCCAGATAAAAAGAATATACCATTCAATACATAACCATTTACCTGGTTATCATAAGATTCAAATGTTTTTAAATATATCATAGTTTTTAGTATATATTAAAAAGAAAACCTGGTTTCGGACCGGGGCGTTTTTCTGTATATCTTATTGTAATAACTTTTCTAATTTATCATTGCGTATATCTTGTATCGTTCTCGCTCTAACACGAGTTTTATTTTTATAATCATTTATAGACCATCCAGACTTTCTTTTTTCTATTGGGTTTATTATCATTTCACAATCGACTACATTAAAGTAGTTATTATTGAATGTGTATTTTTGACCGACTGTATAATTAGGTGTATCAGTTTTTATAACAATACCTTCAAAGCTATGACTATCTGAGGATCGTTGAATACCATCACAAGTCATTACTAATAGGTCATTATTTATGGATTCAGCCATTACGACACCGTGGCTAATATATGATTGTATCTTATTACGATTTTCGTAGAAATTTGATTCAATAGATGGTGTAGAATATATCATATTATTTTAATTTAAAGAAATCATTAAACTCAACCACTCTGATAAAGCTTTCTTTTTGGGATTGGGCACAACCTACGCTACCTGTGCTATAGTCTTTATGACTTGACCATATAACTATTGAGGTTAGTTTTGTGGCCATTTGTGGAACGAAGTCGATGAAAAGAACATCATCGCTTAGAAAGTTCTTTATATGGTTGAATTCGTCTTCGGTTCTAATTATAACGGATAACCCGTAGTATCTTAGTGCATCATTAATTCTTCGTTCTCTCTGTGACATTATAGTATTTTATTTAATTGCATTTCTCTCCATTCATCTATTGAAACAAATCTTGATGGGTAATGATACTCATGTGGTATACCGGTTTCATCTTTTATTAAAATACACTGGTGGTCAACAAAGTTAGATTCAATTTCGGTATATACTTTACCTACTATTAGGTGTTTTTCATACCCTCTATTATCTATACAAACCCAATTTTTTATGTCAATATCCTTCACCTGTTTCGTTTATAAATTGAACTCCATTCTCTTTTGCGAACTCTGAAACGAGTTTTTCGACAATGTCTTTATCCATTTTTCCATAGTCAACGGAATACCCATAAACTCTTATTCCAAGATCGGACCAACGAACACGGCCGCCTCCACGTATTCTCCAATCTTTTAGAGATTCTTTTTCTCTAAAGCTGTTTGCAACGTCTTCGTGGAATTCTCCTGGTCCCGAACGAAATACATATTCACCCTCGTTTTCAAGGATTACACATTTACGAACTGTGTCTTTTTCAATAATAACTTTTTCCATCTAATACAAATATAAGGATTATAGCCCTAATTCATTTAATTCTTTGTATAATATATTTTATATATACATAGTGAAATATTTAACTACATATAGGTTATTTGAAAGTGATAATTATGATGATATCAAGAAAACTTTAAAAGAAATTCTCCTACCTATATCTGATATGGATTATGATGTAGATGTTTATTTAATAGATTATACTCGATTTGGTGTTACTGAACAAGAACTTATGCAGCCAAAAACTCTCCCCCTCACAAATAGTAAAGTGGCAGATATTTTAAGCCTTTCAACAAGGATCGATAAGGATTATATTGGTAAAGAAAATAATATAACTATAAGACTTTCTAAATATGGTAATCCTCTGTTTGTAAATCCATATATGGACCACGTCGTTCGTAATTGTGTTGGATTAAAGATGGATGATGAGGTTAAAGAAGAATTTAACAGAATGAAAGATTATTTAGAATCAGAAGGTTTTAACTCAATCATGGTATATTTTGTTGCAAAAATTGGTAAATATAATGCTGGTTATAAATTAGACTTCAATGAATTTATTATGAATGATTTTGAATTATCACAGTTAATATTTATTGCTAAAGCTTAATCATATTCCTAATTCTTTTAATTTATTATCTCTTAGTTTCTCTAAATCTTCGTTTCTTATATAGATTGTAAAACTCCTATTTTTGTTTGTTAGAGGATTTTCAAATTCATTTAATCCATAACTGGAAATATCTAATCCTATATATTTTATAAAAGCATTAATGACTAATTGTATAGTACCAGATCCATACACTGTTGATAACTCATCAGGTGTTAAAGTTCTGTGAATTATTATTTTTCCGTTATGTTTAACTATTAAACTATACATTATATTCCTAACTCTTTTAACTTTAATTCTCTGTATTTCTCAAGTGGCATTAAAACATCGTCATTATACCAATCAGGTTGTCCATTATCATCGATTATTTTATAAGTAGAGGATTCATTTGGCAAATAGGGAACATCCGAAGTTTTGGTTTTTTCCTGATCAATAGCATCATAAATCTTACCTGTAGTAAGACTCCCTATCTTTTTACCAAGATAAAAAGGGGATAATTTTCGATCATCTATACAAACTACTTTCATAATCCTAATTCTTTTAACTTACTATCTTAGTTTCTCTATTCATATTTTTTATTTACTAATGTGTCAATTTTATTATCTCTATTATAAGCAACAACTAAAGGATTTGTTTTTTTAAACTCCTCTATACGTTCTTCTTCAGTTTTAGTTTTATTATCATAGTATCCCCTTACATTGACTATATTCCATGATTCAAATAACTTTTCAATCTCATCATCTATCTCACCTTCATTACCTGAACAATAAAAGTCCATATAATCCTCACCTAATTGTCTTATGCTTGCAACAAAACCACCAGAACTTCTCCAAGAGAATGTTATAACCTCATCATTAACATAATCATACCAAACCAAGTTACAAAGATTTGCGTATATCTTCTGTGCAAAATCATAATCTTTTATCTTATCATATGATTCTAATCTTTCTCTAAATGTCATATTAAACTTTTGTTTTAAAGTATTTAATCATAATATCACCACTTCTATAATTGGTCGCTAATGGACAATTATGAACATCACATAACCTCATAAGCATAGATATATCAACATCGTGTGGGTGTTTATCTAAAGGATCTCTAAAAAAGATAACAGCATCTATTTGCCCATTAGCAACCATTGAACCAATTTCAGCATCACCACCAAGTGGACCAGATAACATAGTTTGAACTTTATCAACACCTGCTCTTTGTATCATACCACCTGTTGTTCCAGTTGCTACAATCTCAACCTTTTTGTTATTAAAGAATTCTAATCTTTTCATTACAAAGGCTACCATGTCTGCCTTTTTACCATCGTGTGCTATAAGTGCTATTTTCATATTCCTATTTTTTCTAATATGTTATCTCTTTTCCATCTTTTTATTTTATCCTCACTTCTATCGTCGTACCATTTTATACCTTCAATTAACTTTTGATTTTTTATCCTACCTAACCAATCAACAATAATATGGTCGTTAGTCCAATCTGACTTCATTAACTTACTCCTAATCTGAACATATACTTTATATCCGGTATTCAATCTTTCAATTGTAACAATGTCTACTTTATCAATACTCCACCAATTAGGTATCATTTTTTTAACTTCTCTACGAACTCTAAACCAAATAAGTATCTTATGAGCTATAAGTGACTTTGTAGCAAAAAGACTTACTACATCTAAAACAAAATAAGATAATAGTATTATACCACCCCATCCATGCAGTGAGAAACCTATCTGTGTTCCATTTGAATAAAATTCAATCATAGCCCCAGTTCTTTCAATCTAATCTCTCTTAAATAATCTTTAGGTATTTTATCAAAGTACTTATTAGATAACTCAGCATCTGATAAATCATCTGAGTCTATTCTATATTGATATTGCATATCACGTTCCAATAACTTAACCCATTCGTGTGGTTTTCTATTAAAGAAACTATAAAAATCATGAGTCCATTTACCTAAATCAATTATCTCACCGGTGTTTATGTTTTTACAAACTATACCGGATTTAGTCATATCAACATCTGGATAAGAATACCTACCTAAGATTTCAATATAAGCTCCATCAATTAAGTAACACTTGTTCCCTTTATTAGAGAGATAAACTTCATCATTTTTTAATCTGTTTAATAACCTTAACTCATTATTAGTTAATACTCTAACCGGTTTATTAACATTTGTTTTTTTACTGAAAAGACTTTTTATCCAATCAATAAGTTTCATTAGTGAAATCATAGATTATTTGCGTAAAAAATTAATACTAACCAATTTTCCAAACTCCTTTAATTCGACAACGCATTCTCTCAGCATCATTCCAATTACCACCAACTACTACTCCATCTTTAATAGTAAATGCATGACCTGATATAACTAAAATATAAGTTCCTTTATCATACCATTTTACGAACTGACCAACCGTTTTAATACCTTCATCCTGAATAAACTTAATCTTTTTACGGCCTAATTTACGACCTTCTGAAACCATTTTATTCATAGTAGGTATGAATTTCATAGTTGCCTTTTTTGGTTGTCTTAGAAACTCTGTTGCAATGAATCGGTGAGCTTTGTTATAATCCCAATCTAAGGCAGCAGCAAATGCCCTAACAACACAATCTTTATATTCTGATTGTGCAATCTTTGATTCTTGGTAGCCTTTAATAGAGTCTTTAGCTGGAATAAATTGAATTGACATATGGTGAAGTGGATTTCTACAAAGATAATACAATTTATTAGATAAGCAATTGCTTATACTAAATATTTCAAATACTGATTAAATAACTAGAATATTCTTATTGACCAAATACCACTCTTTATAATAACATTGTCACCCTTTCTAATCATAAGTGGGTGGTCAATTTCAAAACGTTTTCTACCAAGCCCTTCACAAATAGACTTCATTCTCACATTTATATCTACTTTTATCTCGGATGGTAAGTCATCTAATGAATAAATATTAAACCTCATCTTAGATTTGATATCTATGGTAAGTTCATATTTATCTACTAAGTCACTAAGGTTTTCGTTAAGTAATTCTGGTGTTATCATAATTTCACAAATATATTAAAAAAATACAAAAAAATACGCATTTTTCTGTAACTTTTGTTGACTTTTCACGTCTATACACTATATTTATATTATATGAGAAAGTCTACAAAAATTACACAAACAATTACCGATCGTCAATTACCATCATTTGATAAATATCTTAAAGATATTTCACCTATCGAAATGATTGATGCTATCGAGGAAAAAGAACTGGCTAAATTAATACAAGCTGGTGATAAACGAGCTGAAAAAAAACTAATCGAATCTAATCTAAGATTTGTAGTAAGTATTGCTAAACAATATGTCGGTAGAGGTCTTGAAATATCTGACTTAGTTAGTGAAGGAAATCTTGGTTTAATCAAAGCGGCTCAGAAGTTTGATTTCACTAAAGATACTAAATTCATCACTTATGCTGTTTGGTGGATTAGACAATCTATTCTACAATCAATTGGTGATAATGGTCGAATGGTAAGACTACCACAAAACCAAATTAGACAATTAAATCTAATCAAAACAACACAATCTGAATTAGAGCAACAATTAGAAAGACCCGCTGATATAGAAGAGTTAGCTGAATCATTAAATATAGATAGTGATAAACTACAATTAACTTTAGGCTCAAGTCAATACCATTCATCTTTAGATTTTGAATTAGACGAAGACTTTACCTTAGGTGATACTTTAAGTTCTGATTCATATACTGATAGTGGTTTGATATCAGAATCAAATACTATAGAAGTAAATCAACTACTTTCAAAACTAACTACTAAAGAAAAGTTAGTTATTGAAATGTCATTTGGTTTAAATGGTAAATCAGAATCTACAATTGGTGAGATTGCTGATACTATTGGTCTCGGTCAAGAAAGATGTCGTCAAATTAAGAAAGTGGCATTATCTAAGATGGCTAAATAAAAAAACCTCATCTTATTTGATGAGGTTTTAAATAACTTTTAGTAACTAACTATCTTTCAGAAGCTTTATAAAGTAGAGTTCTAATAACTCCAAAAATTGCAACACCCAAAAAGGTAACAATTATTGATGGAATCATTCCAGTATAGAATCCAAAGCAGAATGCAAACACTGCTGCTAATGGAACGAAACACGCAAACATATTTACTTTAAATATGAATTGAAACACTCCTAATACTTTTTGTATTAGTGGATCATCTTTAGATATACCAGGGTCTCCCATGTTTTCCATTCCTGACTTTTTATGAAAGTCAAACTCTTCATTAGTCTTAGTAAGTTCTTGAACTTGAGGCATGTTTTGTAATCCCTTTTTAATATCTTCAAATGTTAAATCTTGTATAGGACTTTTAAATACATATTCTATATTTTTGATAACTTCTGATAAATTATCTCCTATAATTTCAACTATTTTATTAACCAATTCAGATACTTTACCTTTAAATTCATTCCATTTGTTTCCTAATGTTTTCGCGATATCAGTAGCTTTATCTTTTAAATAATTCCAAATGTCACCATAAACGTCAGCTGCTCCTGCAATTGGATCAACAGGCATAAACATCATATCCATTGTTTCATTAACATTGAATGACTCATAAGTTTTAATATATTTCATAATAAATAAATTTAATTTTAGTTATATATTAAAATTAAAATCTAAAATTATTATCAGTAGAAATAAAAAAACCTCATCTTATTTGATGAGGTTTTTTATAACTAAGCTGTAAGCCATTCATAGGATTTTTTACCCGATGATAGCCAATCTTTTTTAGCTTGTACAATTCTTGTATTAAAATCATCCCAGGTGCCACCTTTGCCTTCAATTTCTGATTTAATTTTTTGCCAAGTTTTATAATCATTCTTTTCTTCTTCTGACATTTCTTTTTTTGGTTTTTCCATAGCTCTATAAATAAGAGTTCTAATAACTCCAAAGATTGCAACAGCCATATAAGTAACTAGTATTGATGTTGGAACTCCAGTGAAGAATCCAAAATAGAATGCAAACACTGCTGCTAGTGGTACAAAGCATGATACAAAGTTCAATTTAAATATAAATTGAAATATACCTAATATTTTTTGTATTAGTGGATCATCTTTAGATATACTTAATGGATTTTTTCCATCGATTTCTACTCCTGCTTTTGGGTGAAAGTCAAACTCTTCATTAGTCTTAGTAAGTTCTTGAACTTGAGGCATGTTTTGTAATCCCCTTTTAATATCTTCAAATGTTAAATCTTGTATAGGACTTTTAAATACATATTCTATATTTTTAATAACTTCTGATAATTTATCACCGATAAGTTCGGCTACTTTATTAGCTAAGTCAGTTACTTTTCCTTTAAATTCATTCCATTTGTTTCCTAAGGCTTTTGCAATATCACTTGCTTTATCTTTTAGATAGTTCCAAATGTCACCATAAACATCGTAAGCACCAGCAATCGGATCAACTGGCATTGTAAACATATCTAATGTCTCATTAACGTTGAATGATTCATAAGTTTTAATATACTTCATAATAAAAAATTTTAATTTTAGTTATATATTAAAATTAAAATCTAAAATTATTATTTAGTATATTTTACTTTATCTACTTTAGTGCCTAATACGATTTCTTTATAAGCTTTAGGATTAACTATACATTGACCTTTTACTCGGTCATTTATTCTTGCCATAAGTGGATTTACTCCTTCATCTTTACACATATCGTATAGTTTAGAGATTTTCTTAATTACTTCTTCGGATACAAAGTTAAGCTTTTTCTGCCAGAAAAGAAAGAATTCATCATAATTTTTAAATACTCGTTTACTAAAATAATCATTATAAAATTGTATGTCGGATTCTTTAATTTTACCTAATAGTTTTTTAATCGGATTATTAAGACCTAAAATATCTTCTAATATCTCTGATGATTTATCAAATACCGATTTGTATGCAATTCCTAATAACACTTGTAATACATCTAAATCTGACTCTCCATCTGGTATACCATCAAATTTTTGTCTGATATCTTTCATATTATTAAGTAGGTCTTTTTTAAGACCTTCGTAAGACCAGTTTTTAATTTCAATTAACTCTTTATAGATTCTAGTCTTTTCTAAGAATTCTTTAAACTCTGATTTAGTAATATCACTTGCAACAATATATCCAGCAATTTCAGATGGTCTAACTAAGTTTTCAGACTCAGATGTTAAATAAAGATAATAAAAAAACTTATCTAATTGACTGAACCCAGTTGATGTTCTTGACCACGATTGATAATCTATGATATCACTCAGCATTTGATAACCAATCATATATTTATCATATACGTGTTTTAATTCGTGTGATAGTATACCAATTGTTTTTGCCTTTTCTTTTTGTAGATAACTGATTACATCAGAGAAATTATTATCACTGGCTGAAATAAAATTAACTTGTAAGTTAATTGTATCATTTTGCTTATCATATAATAGTTTGTAATTTGATTCATCTGATGCATCAACAGCAACTCCCCAAGAAGCAACATCTATATCAGTATAGTTTTCATTAAGATGTATAACTATATTAAAATTTACGGTGTTAAATGTTAATTCAGATATTAGTATTTTAATAGCTATAGTTTCATTAATTTCAATTTTACCTGCTTTCTCTAAGTGAGAAAATAGATATTTTGTATCCATTTGGCTAAATTTATCAACAATAGAGTCATAAAGTAATTGTGCTGATTGTACGATATTTTCAGGAACACCCAATCTTTCTAAGATAAATTGATTATACTTTTTGATTTGCATAGATTATATATTAAACTTACAAGTTAATATATAATTTTAACTCTATGAAATTTATATTAATTGCTAATAATGATAAACTTTTTTCTAAAAAGAAATTTGTTGATTTCTCTATAGATTTAAATCCTGAGGATATAGTAATCGTTTTTGGTAGACAAACTCCCATAAAATGGCCTAAGATAAGAAATCATAAAAACAAAGTTTTATTTATTAGAAATTTAGTTTGGTGGTTTAATAAACCGGAAAGTCCGCGTGGTGATATCTTTAAAAAAAATCAACACTTATATAAATCAATTTATTTAATCACAGGTGATGGTACATCTAAAGATAATATAAGAAGTTTAGAAAACACTGAAAATGATTTAAGACCTTACCTAAATGATATCGATTTTGATTATAGTAAACTATGTGATATATCGAAAGAAGTTTCTCAAATATCTGAATTAGACTTACCAGGCAAAGTCCCAAGTACCGGTTTAATAGCTTATCTTTATGTTAATAAATTCTTGGCTACTGGAGATGATAATATTATATTGTTAGGATTTTCTGGAGAATTTGATCCAGATGCTAAATGTCATAATCCAAATTGGGAGCAACAATACTTGAAATCTCAATTACTATCTAATAAAAATTTAACAATTATATATGATTAAGGTATTCATAGGTTTTGATAGTAGAGAAAAGATAGCTTATGATGTATGTAAATATTCTATACAGACTAGAAATAAAGACATACAAATAATGCCTCTTATACAAAGTGAATTAAGAAGTAGTGGTGTTTATTTAAGACCAGAAGATAAATTAGCTTCAACTGAGTTTTCAATAACTCGATTTTTAGTTCCCTATCTATCTGATTACAAAGGCATATCTATTTTTATGGATTGTGATTTTTTAGTATTAGAAGATATCAAAAAACTTATTGATGAAATAGATTTATCAAAAGCTATATCAGTTGTAAAACATGATTATAAACCAACTGAGTCTACTAAAATGGATGGTAAGTTACAACACCATTATCCAAGAAAAAACTGGTCATCACTTATGGTATTTAATTGTGACCATGCATCTAACCAAAAATTGACTAAAGACTTAGTTAATAATGAAACCCCACAATATCTACATCGGTTAAATTGGTTAGACGATTCTGAAATAGGAGAAATCAATCACACTTGGAATTATTTAGTAGGTTGGTATAATGATATCAAAAATCCAAAAGCTATACACTTTACAGAGGGAGGTCCTTGGTTTAAACAATATATAGATTGTGACTTTTCAAAAGAATGGTTATGGGAATACTATTTAATGAAACAAAATGGACTATAAAAAAATAATAAGTAAAGAGATTGAATACTTACAAAATCTACCTTTACAACAGATAGAAGATTTAGTTAATTTTATCCACGATAGTAGTGGTAAAGTAATAACCTCTGGTATGGGTAAAGCAGGACATATTGCTCACACATTCGCTACTACGTTAACTTCTACAGGAACCCCTGCATATTTTTTACATCCATCAGAAGCTCAACATGGTGATTTAGGAATAATTCAACCAGGAGATATTGTGATTGTTTTTAGTAATTCTGGAAAAACTCGTGAAGTTTTAGAGCTTATTGAATTAGTCAATCAATTAAATTATCAAAATCCTATTTTAGCAATAGTAGGTCAATTAGATGAAATCTTAAAAGATAATTGCAAACTATCCATAGTGTATGGTCCAGTTGAAGAAGTTTGTCCTTTAGGTTTAACACCTACTACATCAACTACTTGTATGTCAGTAATCTCTGACCTTATTGTTGTTTCATTAATTGATAAAGGGGGATTTACAAAAAAAGAATACTCAAAATTTCATCATGGCGGATATCTCGGACATAAATCACGAAAATAAAATACTTATTGCTGGTCCTTGTGTTGTACAAGATTTAGAAACTTGTCTATTAATAGCTAGTGAGGTAAAACGTGTTAGTCAATTATTTGGATTTATTCCTGTTTTTAAAGCTAGTTTTGATAAAGCTAACAGAACATCACAGAGTGGCTTTAGAAGTATTGGTCAATTAGAAGCACTTAAAATAATAAATGAAGTAGGAAATCAATTAGATATGTTAACAATTACAGATGTGCATGAGACTAGTCAGATTGATGAGGTGGTTAAATGGGTTGATTTGTTACAAGTGCCAGCATTTCTTTCAAGACAAACTGATTTAATAGAAGCCTGTGCAAAAACGAATAAACCTACATTAGTTAAGAAAGGTCAATTCTTATCCCCAGAAGTATGTAAATTTATAGAAGATAAGTTTTATAAATCAGGTGGTAAAAAGTTAATTATATGTGAAAGAGGAAACTCGTTTGGTTATACCGACTTAATAGTTGATGTTACTTCCATAAGTAAATTAAAAGAATCATGTCAAAGGTCATTAATAGCAATGGACTGCACACATAGTTTACAAAAACCTAATGGTCAAATGGGAAAAACATCTGGACAATCAAAATACATTTTAGATATGGTAAAATATGCGGCAGTTATGAAAAGTGATGTTCTATTCATAGAATGTCATCCGAATCCAAAAGAATCTCCGTCAGATAGTGATAATATGTTAGAGTTAAGTAAATTAGAGTTTGTTATAGAGTGTGCTTATAATATCTACAATCTATAATTAATTTTCGGTCCATTTCATAGAGATACGATAAAGTTTAGCGTCTCCAATATCTTTAAGTGTTATTAACATAGTTCCGCTAGTTGATTCATCTATGTATTCAAATTCCCAAATAGTTTCAACAACACTAGCAAACTTATCTTTCTTTATACCTTTTTCAAATTGATATCCATAGTTATCGATTAGTATTCTTAAAGTTACTTCAGCATCGAAATAATTTTCATAGTCAATATACCAAGTATCATCATATCTCTCGCCACTAATAACATACCATTCACCTAAAGGTCTTTGTTCTTCAGACATTATCATTTTAATTTGTGGTGTATCTTCTTGTTGAGCTATTAGGTTAATACTCACAAAGAGTGCTAGTATGAGTGTGATAAGTTTCATTTTAATTTAATATTTTGTTTTTTCCAATTATCTAAATTTTCTGGTCTTTGAGTATGACCTTCTTTTGTATAACAAGGTGGATAGATTTCATCTTTTATTAATTCTCTTAGCATCTTTAATTCTTCTCGATTTGATTGATACTCATCTTTATCAGATGCTCTGAAGTTTCTATCATTTATAATTCTTTCAACTATTGGAGTTTCTAACTCAATTATTCTGGATATTATTTCGCTTTTAGTCATATCATTATATATAGTTTTTTGATAAGCTTTCGGAGAAGGCATATCTGAGTAGTGACACCATTCATCTAAATTCATAGTAATAAATTTCTACATTGTTTATATTCTTGTTCTGAAAATCCTATCCAACTTCTACACTTTACAATATTTTTTAGGCCATAGGATTCTATATCTCTTATATTATCATCTAGTATAATATAGTTATCGGTTTGATTATTTTGTAACCAGTTTTCTATTTCACCTCCTCTTCCTTCTGATGTGATTATAGGAGTTACGTCATATATTGGTGTGAATATACCATAGTGTTGAAATATTCTTTGCAAATCTTTAAGTGAGTGTTTAACTCTCCAAGTTGAAGTAATGACTGGTTTTAAATTAAATTCTTGGCATAAGTCATCATATAATTGCACAGAGATAGTGTTCCAATCATTTCTTTTGATTGTATTTAAAACACCATCTATATCTGTAAAAATTATAGTTCCCATATTGATTTTCTCTTTTTCTTTTGATACTTAAAATAAAAATAGAATATTATTTTTTGTATTAATCGTCTCATAGAACTAAGTCTAGTTTAAGCTCTCTAATCTTATCTATAGTCATGTCCTCTTGTTCGATATAGGCTTCTATATAATAGATAATCTTATCTGGGTCATTTTTCATAAAGTCGATCCAATATCCTGGATATCCACTACTATACTTACAATGTCTAACGTATTCTTCTATAGTGAACTTTCTAATTTCAAACTTATTAGATTTTCTTTGGATAACGGTTAGTATATCTCTTTCTCTTTTAATAATAACTTCCCAATAAGATAACATCTCTGAAAAGATGTCACCTGGTTTAAAGTCTAATGATTCAAACTTCTTATGAGTCTTATTTTTCATTTCATTATAATTCATTTCTTATCTCTTATAAATTCGTTAGCAATTGATAGTATTATAGCACAAACAAAAAACATAAACATTTTCATATTAAAATTATTTAGGCAAAATTAGTAATTTAAATTTAGATATCTAACACTTATGAAAGATTATTTCATTTTTTTAAAAATGATAGGTGCTATAAATGCAATTAATGTAAGTAGTGAGAAAACTAAATCTATTGATTCTAAATTTAATACTGGTAAGAAATAAGAAAGTGCTAATTTTAGACCTAAGCCAGCGATTACATAATAAGCTATTTTTTCTACTATAGGATTATTATTAATTATTGAAATAAATTTGGTTGTTGCAAATCTTATTGCTAATATACCTATACCTACTCCTAACATAATTATTGATAAACTATCAGTAAAAGAAACCGCAGCAAGTACATTATCTATACTAAAAACTAAATCCATTATTTCAATTGATATTACGGTTCTCCAAAATCCCACAGGTGTCACTTTTAAATCTGAATCTTCTGACTTTTTAAGTAAACTTTTTATTGATATGAAAATTAAATAAAGTCCGCCTACTAATTTTAACCAAGTTATAGAAATGAGTAGACTAGCAAAAAGAAGTGCTAATCCTCTAAAAAGATAGGCTCCTATAATACCCCAAGTCAGTGCTTTTTTTTGTTGATTCTCTGGTAGGGTTTTTACCATAGTGGCTAAAACAGCAGCATTATCAATACTTAAAATAATTTCAAGTAAGACTATATTTAAGATAATTAGTAAAGTTGTTAACATAGATTATATATCAAAATTATTAATCTATATCCCAAAATTTCCATTTTTTTGGTTTATCTGGTGACCAAATTCTTAAAAAAAATCTTTTTAAAATTAATATATAAAAATAAAATAAAAAATGAGAAGATTATTCTTTAAAGAAGATGGTTTACAAGGTCAAGTTGCTCCTGAAGGTTACAAAGCTTTTGGATTTTCAGATGGTGCGATTTCAGTAGTCGGAACATCTTCAAATGATATCAGTGGTGCTGTATCACCTACTCCGTTTGTTTATAGATCTGATTACTTCGATGTAATAAATAATGGTGATGAAATGGGTAAAACATCAACTACATCACCTTATTCTAAAATAGATTTAGACCTGAGATACTCAAGTCATAATTTAATATTGATTAAAAACAGCGTGGAAATAGCACCTGGGTTTTCATCTGTTAAACTACCTGAAAAGTGGGGTACATACTTATCTAATATGTTATTAGAATTTGTTACATTTAGTAAAGAGACTACTAAAATTAATTTAAATAATTATCCTAATTTAAATTTTATCGGAGGAAAAGGTGTTACTAGACAATTATCAGATCCATTCGATTCAAAATCAGGTATATCTGGAAATAAACCATACACTTTAGAGATAGTTAATCAGGTTTGGGATCTACCTTATTTGAAATCAATGAGGTTTGGTCAATTTTCTAGTTCAACAGGTATTAAATGTCCATCTGACGTGACTATTAAAGCAAATGCAGGTAATAGATATTACTTATCCAGTGACACGATTGAGTATCTAACATTAGACTTTTCTTCTTTCACGTATTCAAGTATAGACGATAATGATAATAAAGAATTTGTATTTGAATGTATCATAAAAAGTGCTAATTTAAAAGGTGTTTCGTTTAGTAATATCGGTGTATTATCTGAGATAAATGAATTTAGTACTATTAGATTTGATTTTCCATATGGAAATCTTTCACAAACAGCTGTTGATAATATTCTTCAAACTTTAGATGCTGCTTGTCCTAACTCAGTATTTGATGGTTCTTATGGTTACGGTTATAGTTATGGTGGTGAAAGTGATTGTCATATATCATTTATTGAGGATGAACTTTCTTCTACTAGTGGCACTTTGATAGTTGGAAATAAATATGTAATTGAAAGTCAGAATATTGGAGATGACTTTTCAAACGTTGGGTATGTTAAAGGTGGTGAAACTTTCATAGCAACTTCCGATACACCAAATAACTGGACAAATGGAACTGAGGTTATTGAGTTATCTGGAAAACCGATAGCTGCTACTTTTTCTTTTATCGGTAAAGAAATTTTACCCGATGGAACTTATATGATAAACGATTCTGTCTTTTTTGAAATATCTGGTGGTGAATTTTCAAAAACAGAGATTTTGACAGTTGATAGTTATCTTTTTCTTTGTTATGAAGGTTATAAAGAAGATATCAATGGTGGTTATATTGTCAAATATGATGAAATGGGTAGAAAGGTTTTTCAAGGAAAAGATAAAACGCACGATATTAGATTTGAAATTACTGAAGTTTCAAGAACTTCTGCACCAACTGATGGTTTAATAAATATAAATAAACAATCATTAGATAACAAAGGCTGGAATGTGATAGTAAACAAATATCAATATTAAATTAAACCCTCTTTTTAAGAGGGTTTTTTTAATTGTTAAAAACAAATGGTTCGTAATTTAAATCGTAATCATTTATTGTAAAATTATTAGGATAATCATTTTCTGATGGTAGTTTTTGATTATTAAGTATAGGTTCACTAATAAACTTTTTCTAATTCTTCTATCCATAAATCAAAATCATTGAAAATATTAAAATAAATAGGATGATTTGTGAACGGATACCATTCAGCATTAAATCTATTTTCTTTTTGTTGATTGTTAAGTTTTGGTATTTTTGAAAAATATTCAGAGTCAAACCAGTAAAAATTTCCAGAAAAATGATCGGTAAATCTAAATTTACCATCATTTACATCAGACCAATTCTGCCAATAATCATCTATTTCAGTGTTTCCTATTCTAAATAAAGTACCAACTAAATCATGTGATAGTATTTTAGTATAGCAACTTTTCCAGTTTTTTAATATTTGATAGTCTAATATTTTTCGACATATTTCGTATTTCCATTTATCTTTATGGTTAGGCGAGTAGGATGTTGATTTAGCGTGAATATAAACTCCTTTAAATTTCTCATTCTGACTTATTTCACTCATTTGTATTAGTGTGGGAAATTCGAAATTATTTTCAACTATGTTAATAATTACTTTTTTTGATTTTAAATAATTTACTATTTTTAGTTTATCTTCTTCTAATCCACATATGTTTATAAATATTTTGTTTAGATTTTCCCATAAACCGCTTGACTTTATTTGTTCAATTTGTTCTTGAAAAATATCATACCAATCATTTTTTGCCCAAATGTGGTAAAAAAGGTAAATTGGTGTTTCTACAATTACATCATCAATTTTATGATGTTCTATTTTCAAATAGCTTCTTTTTTCTCTAAATCCGTTTGATAAGTAGTGCTTACTTAGTAAGTATTCTGTTGATAAATCAAATATTAATAAGTCGGTATTTAATAGTAAATAGTTTCTGTAATCAAAATCTTTAGGTAGTTCAATTTTTTTATAACAACGTTCTTCAATATATCCGTATTTTGTGTAGTGATTAATCGCATCTTGTTCTGTTGATAACCCAGCATTTGTTAAATCATCGTGTAAATAAAGATAATACTTCCAATCAAAGTCATTTGGTATCATAATTTATATATTCAAAAAATTGTAATGAAAATGTATTAAATTTTTACCAATTGATTTAATTTAACTTCTCTTAAATGGGGTTTGATTACTTTATACGCTAATTCAATCATTGAGTCTTCAGATGTGTATATTTGATCACCAACCTCAACAAATAACTTATAGTTTGTCACATCATAAGGAACATCACCACCCCACATTCTAACTAAATTATAATCCTTTTCAATTCTAATTTGAACAGGAGTCAAACCATCTGGTTCATAATGAATTAGATAGTAATTATCTTTAGATATAATCATTAAATCATCTACTATCATTTTTTTACTAAAGTTAAGACCTTCATAAATTAATTGTATGTCTTCCCATAATTTTTTCATATACCTAAATCTTTTAGTTTCATTTCTCTTAACCAATCTTTTAAACCATATTTTTTTCTATTCATATTAAATCCTGACATAAAGGCATCATGATTGAAATGGTATTTCATATTATCAATTAGTGATTCTATTTCTTTATCTAATTCTTCTTCGGTTTCTTTTGAAATAAAAGGTCTATAAATATTATAAGTGATAGGTCTATCTCCATTTGGATGTATTTGATCCCCAACTGTTATCTCAATTCTCCAAAGGTGTCCATATTCCCAATACCTTGCATCCATAGAACGTATAATAAAGAAAAGTCCTTCAGTATCTTTTTCATCGGAATAAAAGAAAAGACAAGCACCACCCCAGTTTGAAGTAATCTCATTAAATGGATGTGATAAGTTATGACCGTTTAAATCGATTCCAGGAAGTGAATTAATAGTATCAACTAATCTTTTATGTAAATCCTTCATAGTCCTAAATCATTTAATTTCTTATCTCTCATTTCTTCTATAGTAATAAAATAATTTGTTGAAAACTCTCTTATATGACTATCATCACATTTAATTTTATACCAGTCACCTGTTTTTCTACTTACCAATTCGGCTACATATTCTTTATTTTCAGATAAATTATATAATTTACAGATTCGAGAACATCTATCCGATTTTAATTTAACAATCATATACCTAATTCATTTAATTTATCTTGTCTTAATTGACTTACTATATTAAAATTCCAATAACAAAAAAGTGTATTATCAAATCCACTTAGCTTATAATAAATTTGATTATGAACACATTCAACTCTTTCAACGAAATAGGTTTTCCCTATTTCTAAAACTTCACCACCATTTGGTTCATTATTTCTACAAACTACAAGCATAATACATTTAGTTTTTCTTCTCTTATTTCATCTATGGTTTTAAAGTAAGACTTAGATAGGTTTGCCTCATATCCCCCTCTCCAATCAATAGTATAGTAAGTATCAT
>Ga0315909_10000051_pt1 | contig 149308 bp, 185 predicted proteins | sample LakEriMetagenome_11_FD_203527 | JGI IMG/M metagenome (GOLD analysis project Ga0315909, IMG submission 203527) | Freshwater fungal communities from buoy surface, Lake Erie, Ohio, United States - Buoy 2 MA125 | ecosystem: Environmental > Aquatic > Freshwater > Lake | place: USA: Lake Erie, Ohio... | reverse complement strand
GTTGCTGTTAAACCGACTAGCATAAGTAATGTTATTAGTTTTTTCATTGTTCTATTTCGTATTTAGTATGTGGATAAAAGTCTACACAATACACATTAACCTTTTCTATTTCTGTACCGCCGTTGAAGTCATCTACTTCATATTCAAAGTATCCTTCATAGGAATCTGTGAATGGATTATCATATGGATTCCATCCTATCTTTTTAACCTTTGGATCATTACCTATGCCATAGTAATCATCTAGTCCAGCTACTAAATCATTCCATCTATGAGCCGTTACTACAGGCTTATTATATACCTGGGCTATATATGTTACTTGTATATATGTTCTTGTCATTGTATTAAACTTATTAAACCTACCGTAATATAAAGTAAAATTTTCACTAAAACAACCGTAAAGCCAAAAACAATTGCTACTTCCGTAACTCTGTCTACAAAACTATCATTTATCTTATTCATAACTATTTCTATCAATATTAATTACATATGGAAATCTTGGAACATTATCTGGTGTTAAATTGAAATACTTAACCGTTGCCATTTTACCAATCAATGAATCACGGTTCTTCCAAAGTGACTTGCATTCATCCCAATTGTATTTGGGAGCAGCGTTGAACTGTTTACCATCTGAGTTTTGAAATACAAAGGATCCAACCATACCGGTCTTGTTACCTTCGCCTTCAACTACATCCAAAATAGTATACTCTTCGTCAATGAATGATTTATGTTTAAGCAATGACTTGGATCGTTTGTATTCATATTCTTTATCTAAACGTATCATCTGTCCTTCATAACCATCAGTAACATACTCACTATATAGATCCATTAACATATCTTCATCTTCAACATGATGAGTATCTACTCGTTTGCAACAATTAGGTAAATCTAATTTATATAATTCTTCAGACCGTTTACTAAACACACTACCGCAACTAGGTAAATCATAAATGTGATATTGAATTGACTCAGCACTAGCCTTTAAGTCTGATGCAGTTGGTTTAGTCTTTTTAACTAATGACACAATGGCATTGAAATCATTTGCAAACTTATCAGCATACAATTCACCGTCAAAGATCAAATCCGGATTAGATTCAAACAATGGCTTCATGGAATCAAATATATGCGGAGCTGATAATATTGGTTTACCATTACGTGTCCACATTCCATCCGATTTCACAATACATCGTATACCATCCAGTTTAGGTTGGCTAAATACTGGATACTGTACTCTATGCTTTTCTTCATTCCAATCCTTAGCCAGCATTGGTTTGAAATAAACTGGCTTATCAATGTCATTGATATTTTCAAATGATCCTAACTCCATTCGCTTTTGCCAGATACTAACAGCTTCACTCAAAGCTTGTTCATCAGCTGTAGTAGCATTGGCACGGCCGATATTCTTTCCTTCGCATTGAGTCCATTCCGTAGTTGTTTTAACACCATCTATATAACCCGATGTACTACGATATGAATTACCTTGTACTTCAATAGTCCATTCCACTACTTTACCGGTGGTTGATCTTTTATATAATGTCGCTAACTTCATTTGTTATCTGTTTTGTTTTTATTAGGTTTTGAAATTGTAGATCCGTCTAACCAATACTTCTGGTCTTCGTCCTTCATAGGAGCATTCTGTAGCCATTCATAGAACTCATCCGCTTGAAGGATTATCGTCTCTGGTGTATTGTCTACTTGGCCCTTTCTGTATTCGATAGCCATCTGTAAGGCTACTTGTCTATTGGTGTGAAATTTAATGTTACTCATATCTTTATTTTATTGCTTTTACTAATCCGTTATCTGTTCTATTATACTCTGAGTAGTCAACGTAACCTAGCTCAACTAATTTTGATCTGTAACAATCTAACTCTGGGTCGGTCATCTGTTTGAACAACTCATAGATGCATGACTCATATCTCAATGCCTTATGCATATCTTCATCATACTTCTCTGGAGTAGATTGTTCATAGCAGAAGATGCATTCTTTTACCAGGTCTGTATAGTGTTCGTTATTCATATACCTTGTTCCATTTTAAGTTGTTGTGCATGATGTTCTACTTCTGAATAAACATTCAGATTGAGATAGGTATTGTTCCAAAAATGATGAAACAAATACTCTTTTGCCATGGCAGGCATCAATTGGAAACAAAGCTTAGCTTCTTCCGAAGTCAATACTTCCTTGGTGTACATCAGCTCTTGGGCTTCTTGGAAATCATAATGTTTTAACATATACTTATAGATTTGGATATTGGTTACGAATTTTTTTAGCTGTTTCACGAATTGTTTCAATCGAAAACACATCGGATTGCATACTTAATTTATCAATCAAAGCTTCTAATTGATCTTCAGGTGCCTTTGTGATACCATCTTCATGTATGATAACTTGCTCACCGTTATCCATTTGCACACCATAAATTTGATGGCCGAATGTATAATGATATCCACGCTTAACTATAGTACCCATATCACCATTCTCAGCATTGAATGAACCTAAATCATTATCACCACAATCAAAGTCCCATGCCTTTCGCATTGGCCAAAAGGTATCATATAATTTGCCACTGTTGCTAATTATTACTCGGTCATCTACATGAAATTCAAAATTGTTCATACTTTTTATTTTTTAATTATTACTTTTTATATATATAACGTCTTTTTATATCCTACAAATTTAACTTCTAAATCTTCTACCAATCCTGCCTTAACCAAATCTGGCCAGCAACTGCTATCCAACCAATGGTTCTGAGTCATATCTAGCTCTCGGCATGCATCTTCATAAATACCATCTAAATCATAACCATGTCCATGACCGTAAGCACAAATAGCTTTTGATATGGCACGAACATCATCTTCATTGTCCTCTTTATATGCATTAGTTAAAGCCGTAAAGATGGACTCTTTCATTTGGATGGATACTTTTTCATTATGGTCATACATTGCTGGACTCCATGGTCTAGTAATCTCAATACCATACTCCATACCTAATACTTTTGGTTTACTCATATTCTATCTTTTTTAATTATTTCATAAAATTAAGGCCAATATCCTTTAAATCCTAGAAAAATGTTAGAAATGTTACTTTCGAACCAGTAACCTACTAAGTATCAATGAGTTATATGCTCTTACCGTTAACGTATGTAACTCATTGATTTTCAATAAGTTATTAAGTTATTGATTATCAATGAGTTACTGAATGTATTACCGAACAAATAACGAACTCACCCTATTATAGGGTATTCTGATACCTGATATACTGTAAAATAGGAATAACTGAACGGACAATTAGTTTATAATGGCTTTCCTACCATCATCTTTGTATGCATCTCCCCACCGATCTTCCTATCATAGGTACCATCACCATGCCATACAATATCTTTACCAGCCAAAGCCTTACGTACTAGTTTTTCATTGTCTACCGCTTTAACACCTTTGGCTAATAAAATGTCTTTGATCTTACCCGACACTTCCATATACCAACCACGTGTTTTTAATTGGCTTACTTGTTGATTGATAGCAGCGCGTTTTGCTTCTGGAGAACCATCATGTCCCATAGCTACAAGTTTATGACCGCTTGGCTTTTCTTTTGAAACATTTACTGCATCGATATCATTATCCGAATCCAAATCAATAATGTCATACACATCACCACCGTTACCACTTGTTATATCCGAATCGTTTTTGAAGTTAGGATGCCCACCAATTTCTTTGTAGGCTTGTTTTATTAGATCCAGTATTTCATCTTTGTAAGGATCCACTTGACCTTTATCCAATTGTTGCCAGGTGTCTTTGCGTAGTTCGTTGAGTATAGATGTTAGTTTAATCATTATGATACATGTTTATTATAAATATCAACGAATACATCAAATGCAATACGATGTTGCATTGTTTCAATTTCTTCGATCTGATATATAATAGATCCTTTCGATAATAATGATTTAGTAACAACCGGATCGATAACTGTATCCTGTAAACCTAAAACAACAACTGGGACATTGTTACAATCAGTAAATGGTAAATGGATATCTGGATCGATTGACCTAGAATGTATTGCTGGATTAAATACAATTGACTTGATATCATAATGATTAGCTAATTGCAATGCTACATACCCGCCCATAGAAGAACCAATTATCAGATCTGGCTTAAATGATTCGACCAAAAATGATAATTGGTGTTGTAAGTCTTCATCCTTGTAATTTATCTTTGGAGCACATAGTATACTACGTTCCGATAAGAATTTAGTTTTATCACAGATATTACTACTTTCTAAACCATGTAAGAATAAAATACGTTTCATTACAGTATATATTAAATTTCACCTAACTTAAATTCATTATCTTCATAGACCAAGTATTGACCTATTTCAATAGCATCAATAAAATAATATCTGCCGCCCGTTGCCTTCCCTTCAATATCAATTTTATTTACTTGGGTATGACCGGCAATTTGAATATAATCTTTTTTCAGAAATGTTTCTTTATTGCCTGCCAATAAACTTTTAGGACGGATCCAAATTGGTGTTTGAGTTTTATTATCACCATAAGGATCAAATCCATAGAATATGAAACGATTAGGTTTGTAGTTCCAGATATCATTTACAAAATCAGCAATACTACCTGACTCATATTTTTCTTGTTCAACTAACCAATTATGACCTATACCAGCATGTGAACATAAAATATTATCCAATTGATAACACATTTGCATATGATGCTTGTTTTCTTCTAACAACTGTTTGATAGCAGGAGCGGCTCCATGTTGATAACCTGAATATGTTTCGCCACCTGGGTAGTAATGATAATCATGATTACCTATTAACAAGATTACTTCACATTGATTACTTTCTTTGAAAGCAATTATCTCTTTGAAGTTAAACATTTGTTCAGTACCTTTGATATCAAAACTATCAAAGTAATCACCTATAAAGACAACTCGGTCTGGTGATTCTTTTGCTATTATATCCTTCCACAGACTGCGACCGTGGGTGTCTCCTAAAAATATTGTTTTCATATTAATCTTTTTTCGTGATGATCTTTTGGTAATTCCAATTTAGCGATTGGTCGCATTTTCATTAATGTTAAAACATCTCTCATGTTGATAGGTTCCATCTGATTTCCATCAACACCTACATCCATAGCCTTACCTTTAGCTATTCGTAAGTGGTTAGGTAAATGAACGTGTCCATGCAAGTGAATTGCTCCATCATTCATTCCATTCCAGCTGGCAATCGGATAATGCATACAAACAAACCGTTGACGTTCTTTCTTCTTACCGGCTACCCACCAACTAACTTCAAGATCAAGATATTGATTAACTGAACTGAAAATGGATTGTACATTGTCTTTGTTTCGTGCAATATGTTGATCATGGTTACCAAGTACCAAATGCACATTCTGACATACAATACGATCCCGGAACTCTTTGATACTATCAAATCCACCAAATGACCAATCACCTAAGTGAATCAAGATATCATCCTGAGCTACTCTTTGGTTAATCCAAAATACTAACTCCTCATTCATTCTTTCCAATGAACTAAAATCACGAGTTACATTATCAGCATCCTTCCATTGAGTAGTTGCCCTACATATATTGGAATGGTTATAATGGGTATCACTAGTAAACCATACTCTTTGTTCTGGTGTTATTTCTATCTTCATAAATTTCAATTGGATCATAAAGGTAAGTACAATATTTCAAAGATCCTAGAAAAATGTTAGAAATGTTACTTTCTTCCAATTTTATTAGTGACTATCCCCAACATCATGTTTTTCGCCGTAAATAAGATAATCTGGGTTAATTACTTTGGCAACTTTATGACGGTCACCTGATACATGTTTAATTACAATACCTTCATGTGGTACTTTGGTACCTTCAATAAAGTTATTGAATGTAAATACGTCTTGAATTTCTTGAGACCATGGACCAGTATATAATATAGGCACATGTGGTAAATCAACTCCACCAATGAATGAGCCTTTGTTTCCCGTCATTGTGTACCAAGTTTCTTCAACAGATAAATAATTACCATCCCACATAATATCAAACCCAGCGAACTCTAATTCTTTTAATCCGTAATCATAATTCTTTTGAATACCAGGACCATACACCTCACCATAAACAACTACTCCATTTCCAATTTCTGATGGTTTATGATTTTTAACAAACGCCCACAATTTGTTTTTAATATCATACTTGTCAGCAACTGTTCTCCAAACATCTGTGTCATAGAATCCTTGAGAGTCAGATCCTTTCTCTACATTATGCGATCCATACACAAACTCATAGTCGACCCATGTATCAGCTAACCATAGGAACTTCTTTATCTTATCCCAAAGAGATAGTTTAGTTTTCTTAACAATACCATAACGAGCATTGGTACCATGTAACTTACGAGTTATCTGAACTAAATCAGTATCAGTGAACATTCCAGTCACGTTCTTCATGTTAGGGAACTTGTAGTACACATGAAAGTTGGGATTCTTCTGATATCTAATCTTACGTCCTGATGCCAATTGTACTTGTACAGCTGGTGGTTCGTATTTGAAGATACTCAACGAATCCATCAGATCCTTACCTTCTGGGTTGTAACCAACTGGTAAAAACTGGTTAGGAATCACTAAACATTCAGAATACATCCCTCTCAACTTAACAGTACGCACACGTTGACCTTTACGTAAGTAATTAGTTACGTTCATTGCATCTGAAAGCCCTTGGGGTATAACAGCATCTGTTGTAGCAATGGCTACCAAGTCATCTACTTTGTATTCTCCTTTCTTGGTGATAGCCTGCCAACCACCAGCTAAAGCTATTTCAATATTATCCGCGCCTGGTATTGGTATGATTTCACCAATACGTGCTACATAGCACACTGAGTTATTATTTTCCATATCTTATAATTTTATTTCAAATCTATTTCGCATTTGTTCTATTTTATCTTTAGGACAGTCATGTACATTTACTCCCTCATGACGATTTTCAACTATTAAACTAAATACCTGATAACCGAACTCTTCAGCCATCTCAAAGTAAGCATCCATTTCCCATTCCATAGTGAATGTATTAGATACAATAATTTTATCCGTTTTAATTTGCTCACCATTATGACTCATCCACGCTCGTGTTTGAGATTGGCAATAGTTATGAGCATTCTTTATCTGAGATGCATCAAACTTATAGACTCCGTTGTCCATGAAGTACTGGTCTGCTTCAATATGTATACCACCTAATGATTTAGCAAATGTTGATTTACCTGAGCCTGGTAAGCCTCTTAATAATATTAACTGTTTCATATCCAACCTTCTTCTTTTAACACTTTTAAAAATGCTTTAAGCTCAGCTTCTCCTTGCGGACCTAAGTTATCTAACTCAGCTAATGATTCTGGGTTATTATCTAATACTCCTCTCATCCAAGCATTGTTATCCCATAGGTCTGTTTTCCATGGCTTCACTCGTTTATCTGTGAATTCGATATCACAGTCATCATAATATTTACCAGGTACACTGCCATCTTTAATCTTAGTAGCTTCAAAACAATACTTATCACTTTCAGTGACCATTCCTTTAAATCGGGTAATGTCAAGTTGTACTTCTGGTTCTTGTTGTTCACGGACGTACCATACTCCGTCTATTTGTATTCTGTTTTGCATATTAAGGTATATATAAAATTGTTGGGTTATCTTTATGTATTTCAATTTCTGGATACTTGGTATGGAATGCCTGAGTATCAAATGGTCTTGTGATCAAATGACATCCATTCTTAGTTTCAATTGTATGCAGGCACTTTGGTTTTGTTAAATCAAGCGTCAATGGTTGGCATTCATACTCAATTATAGCCATCATAAGTGGACTAGGAGTATCCATACCGTCACAGTCTAGGATCCAAGTCTTATTATCTTTAGTCTCGCCATTGTTACGACCAATGACAGTTTCTAAACTAGACTTGATACCTTCATGTTGACCGTTAGCAATCAGTTCGGCATTATGACGCAAGCATTCTAAAGCAATCTTACTCCATCTTCTTCTGTTCAAATGAATATAGGCTCTGGCATTGAACATGTTACATAGCTGAATGATCTCAGGCATATTCTTCTCGAACTTGGTTATGGAATCAATGTTATAGGAACGAATGATTCTGTTATTAGAACCTAACTCTGGATTCTCCTTTGAGCGCTGGATTATCTGTATGAAGTAGAAGTAATCTGGTTCAATCCGTAACAATCGCTTTATGTATGTGAAATTATCAATCATATTTTTCTTTAGTTTCATCAATATGCCTGCATTTACTTCTAAACTCATATCCCTTGCAGGTACAGGAATAATGACCATGGCTTCTGGTTACAGTATAGTTAACTCCTGGCTTACTACCTTTAACTGTTACATTGAGTACTTTAGGTACTGTAACAGCTTTGGGTTGGGTTTGTTCAGGTAACACATAATCATCTGCTACCTTTTGCCAGCCCTCAGGACTTACAAGCCAATTCTCTCCGAGTATTTTTACTACTACTGATTTCATATTAATTAAGTTCAGCTACTAATTTTTCTCGATGCGTTCGTATTGATGACTCTAGTAAAGATGCTTGCAGTTTAGCTTTAAGCATCCACATACTTATTTCTAATAGTTGAGTTGCTTTTTCTTCACCGTCGCCAATATTAAGTTCCAGGTCCTGTACAATACTATCTCCTAGCTCGGACATTTCCTGGATGGCATCGTTCAATTGAACACGTAACTCTTTTAACTCGTGATACTCTTTCTGTGTTGTTAACATAGGGCTTATTTTATTAATTTATGAATCTTAATGTTTACTCGACGCTTAAAACATTGCCAGGTCTTATCCCATGACTGCTCTGGTACATCACCATTCCATAACTTGTCTTTACAAGCATTCAACTTACGTACAATGCCTTTTGGATGCTGTTTAAGGATACGGAAGAACTGGTTCTTATTAACATGATTATCACCTTCCCAAACACCACCAGGCATTCGGTCATTACCTCGCCATGAAATCAATTTGGTACGGGTTTCATGGTATGGATGATAATGAAATACATCAATACTTCGGGTATCAAAATTAGGTTCAAACCATAACTGTTCTGCGCCACTGGCAATGTTTAACTTTTCCATATATTTTAATTTATTTCATAAAGATAAGTACAAAATCTCCGAAATCCTAGAGAAATGTTAGAAATGTTACGTTTGAACCGGTAACCTATTGATTTACAATGAGTTACCGGTCCGTCGACACCTATTTGTTAGGTTAAATCGTTGATTATCAATAAGTTACAAGTCTATATCATCTGGACACTTATCAATTATATGTTTCTTAATAAATTGTCTCCACCAAAGTTTAAATCTTACTATCATCGTATTAAAATTATATGTCCTTTCTCTGTATGTCTAAGTCCTTGGTCATCGCTATAAGTAGCTATCCAATTATATATTCCGGTAGGACAATAATATCCCGAACCATCATTACCATTCCAGTATTCATTGGTAGATGATATCTTATGAACTACACTACCAAATCGATTATATATTTTGAAATCCAAATCATATACTGCCGATCCAACTACTCGGAAAGCATCATTATAACTGTCCCCGTTAGGAGTAAATGAATTAGGTACGAATATTCTATGACATGCTGTTACAGCAACATTAATATAACCTACTTCGCTACGACATCCAATTGTATCAGTTCCAAATACTCCTAAAGTATAACCCATGGTACTGTCCGGCCAAATCATTTGCAGATCATAATCTGTATCTAGTAATGTCTGATTACCCATTAACCATGTATACTCAATACTAGGATCATCAACAGTATAATAAGTTTGAACGCGATCTGATAAACATAGATCGATATACTGCAATCCACTAATTACTGGAGATGTAAATAACTCTCTAACAAATACTCTAACGGAATCAGTAACTGTACACCCATAAATGTTAACAGTATATTTAACGAATTGATATCCTGGAGTATTACCAGTATACACATTACCAGTTAAGTTACCGCCAGACCAATAACCATCATTAGGAATAGCATTAAGGTGTAAAGTATCTCCTAGACATATTCCGGTAGTAGGTTGACTGAACACTATTAATGTATCAGCAACTGTAATAGTAGTATCAATAATATCACCAACACAACCATCCACAGTCGTTTCTTGTACTGTAATAATATAATCTCCAGGTACACCTGCCCAATCAATTATAATAGTATTGGAACCATTCTCAGTTAATGTCCCGCCGTTTGATAAAGTCCAATCATAGACAGATCCTGGAGTGTTAACAACTGCATATGTTTGTGTTGACCCTACGCATATAGTATCTGTTGGTATTGTTATAGGAGAAGTATCAACATCTCCACCGACAATAGTACCAGTAAAGACTTGGAAGGCAGGATCGAAACATGATTCATTACCCCAACTACCCATTGTGCCATCGGCATAAGGAGTTACCTCAATTAGTAGCGATAGTGGATCACACTCATCAGATACTTGTAGCTGTATGCAGAATGTCCATAAGCAGTTTGTTCCAAAGTCACCCCAATCATTTCCTGGGTTACCATCAATAGTACCTTGTGGTCCTTCATAGAAGTAACCTGGACCTACTGTGAGTGTTCCTAGATCATTAGTTACGGTCTCTAACCATAACCAACCTTGATCAGCAACTGCTCCACCACAATCATCAGGTCCTAATATGGGAGTATATGAAACCCATCCTGGTCCTAATACTATTCCAAATCCTTCTATCCAATTGGATCCAAATCCAGTATCCCACCCGTTCATAGTATAACACATGGTTACTACTGTGCCTGGTTCGTAGGTTCCGTTTACTGGTGCAGGTGTTAATGTAAAGGATTGGTTACCTGCGCATTGTGCTAATATTAGGTTGGGTATTAGTAATAAGAATAATAGTAATCTCATTTCACTGTTTCAATTTTATCATATGCAGCACATTTAGGATGTTTAGATACACATCCAGTTGCTAATATCATTACAATAGCTACTCCTAGTATAATACCCGTAATTACTGCCATTGTTAATTGTTGGATCTCTTTTTTTTGTTCTATCATGGTTTTTCTTTTTTTATTGCTATATAATTTGCTCGGTACCAACCAAATGTTTCATCTACATATTCATTGGCTGGCCTAAATTGACTCATGTCTATATAAATTTCATCATAAAGGCTTTCATTTGGTAGCCGTACTAGTTTCTTTACTAATTGTCCCATTGTTGTCTTGTATTAATCCACGTCCATATTTTATCATACGCTCCGCATAGCGCTCTTTAACATAATTATGAATTGGTAACGGTTTACCGTCATCATCAATACGTACAAACTTAATAGTTGTTTGTGTCACTATTTGCTGTTCTCCAGTATACACATTATGTTTACGTACTTCAATATAAACAGTTATGGAGGTCGTACCAAATGATTTAACGGTACCATATATCTTAATGATATTACCTACCTTAACTGGTTGTTTGAATAACAGTTCATCAAACTTAAGAGTAACAATGCGTTGAGTATCACAGATCTGAGACACATAACTAGCAGCGGCATCGTCTATTAAGGACATGATAGTTCCACCGAACATGTTATCATGTACTCCTATGTCACCTTTCTTGCAAATGTATGTTGTTATGAGTTCCATTATGCTTCTTGTGTTACTATTGATTCCATTAGTTCTTCTACAGCATCATCTAATCCTTCTATCTCACGAAACCGTTCAATGTTAAACGAAGGCTCTACAATGCCATATGTAGGACTATCTATAACTGGATTATGTAGTTCTTCTAGTAATACTCCTATGCCGTGACTGTACTCGGCAATCTCTCGTATGAAATAATGACTACCTTGTACAGGTCTTTGCTTAAGAGCCATACATTGTAACGGACTAAATACTCCGTTAATACACTCAACTAATGTTCCTACTTTCATATTAGTCCCACCAATAATCTATATGATCAGCTATATATTTAAAAGCCGTACGTTTATCTTTTTGATATTCTTTACGAGCTTGTTCCATTCCCTTCTTAAATTCTTCATTGTATTGTGCTCGATCTGCTTCAGTTTTAACTCCATCAATGTCAATATGAAGTTGATAACTATCATCACCATATGGCTCAGTACGTAAAACTCCCTTACCCCATTTGGCATCTAATTCTTCTAGTACCGGACACTCATAGAACTCCCAAGAGTCTCTGGTCATGTGAAGCAAATCAATCGCCGTTTGAATTTGGATAGCTGTTTCTTTGGCACTTGATGAGTATGGTGGCGTTTTATCTGATAAGAAGAAGTCACGTTGATGTTCTAACTTCAAAAGTAACATGTCATAGATATATGTTTGATCCCAATCTTCGTCTTTCCAAATAGTAGGAATCCAACGTATTACATTACGGCACTTTCTAAAAAATCTCTTTATTCTATACATATATTATTAATTATAATGAATCTTTCACAATGATCCAATTTCTTTGGTAATCTTTTTTAACGGCTTCTCTGGCATATCTGTTAATAATAGGTCTTCCGGTATTATATGCACCAGCTGCCTTTGCCCAACTCTTATATCGTTTATAGTTCTCGGCTAGTATCTTCATACTTAAATTAACATTGAACTCAATACTATCTCTTAATTCAGCTTTGGTTACTTTGCGTTCTGCAAAATGAGATGCATAACGATACATGATTTGCATTGGACCTAATGCTCCAGCCTTGGATGCTCTGGAAGGATTATAAATTGAATCTTGCGGTCCTCGATATGTTGTTTCCAAATGAGCAATATTAAATGCTACATGTTTAGGAACTTGATACATTCCGGAATAAAGCATAATGGCTCTATACATACGAACAGCATCCGATGGAATTTCTGTTTTTGGTTTTGTTAATGTGGCACTGACTAATACACATGCCATACTTAATATAACTAATACTCTCATAACTTATAATATTATAGTAGACGTTCTTTAACGGTTTAATTATTTTTGTTTCTTTGCTTCACTTACCATAAAGTAAGTATCAATAAGTTTATCAATACGTTTATCCGTATATGACGTGCTTTGTGTAACTGCATCTGTGATTTGACTGTTTATTTCAATCATCATATCTTCATTTTCATGACCGATACGTCTATGCAATTCCTCTTCTATTTTTTCTTGTTCACGTTCTATTGTATTAAATCTAGAATCTAGTTCTCGTTGTAGATCAGTTACTCGATCACAACCATACCGATCCATAATATCCATTCTACGATCTAGATCCTCACGCAAACGATAAAGGGTATCGTGTATCTGACGTTCGTTGTTTATGATCCACTCTTCCTGTTGTTTAATTACCTTTAACAATTTGCTAATCTTAACTATACCCCAAACGATTGTTGCTATTGCGATAACTCCAATGATCGAGAGCATACCTAAAACGAAATACATTGTTTCCATATTATTTTCTCCTATAAGTTTTATGTCAAAGAACGTCTACTGTTTGGTGCGCCCTCCTGGAATCGAACCAGGTACCTACTGATTATGAGTCAGTTGCTCTAACCAACTGAGCTAAGAGCGCAAATTCCCCACCTGAGATTCCGGTGAGTAGTCATTTCGGTTTTTTCCTATTGATGAAACCTGAAGGGCATCCCCGTTAAAAAAGTCACACTACGTAGGAGGAGGTGTGATTGCCGCCTTTATTCCCACGATGTCCCACTCGCGCCGTAGACATTCTGCGGAATCATTGGTAAAGTCTTGATTCAAAGACTGGTGAGTATCTCTTACTCATTGTACTCAGAGAAGGACTTGCACCTTCATGCCATTGCTGGCTCGTTTCCTTAGCGTCTTCTATCGAACCATTGCAATAGTCTCGCTTCCGCCACCTGAGCATTTTTGACTGATAAGGTACCACCGACTCTTACCTATTCTTGGGCCGACCAGTCAACAATCGTAGGAGCCTTCTCACCCCGCGTTAGTGCATATGGAGATCAATCCATTTCTTTCGTATTACACATACTAGCCACCAATCAAGTGGCACGTGTAGTCGGTACGGGAATCGAACCCGTGTTCCCAGAATGAAAATCTGGTGTCCTGACCCCTAGACGAACCGACCAAGATTAGTGTTTATTTTCTTCTTAACACTTTTCTTCTTAACAATCTTTTTCTTCTTAACTGGAGTTGGTTTAGCTTTAACCACTTTTGCTTTTTTCACTTTTGGCTCTTTAGTTTTAACCTTACGTTCAACCAATCCATCATGATACTCTATTTCAACAGAAACTGGACCGTTACGAGTCTTACTAAGATCATAGGTCCAGGTACTTGTTGTTTCAGCATTTTTATAAACTACTGAATACTTTTTGTTTTCCATAACTAATTTTTAATGGTTGCGGGAGATGGATTCGAACCACCGACCTTTAGGTTATGAGCCTAACGAGCTGGCCAACTGCTCTATCCCACAATTTATATAAAGCCTGAGACTACAGCTTCGGTGTTAGGTCTTTTGTCGGATTATGTTTTCCCTTCTTGTCCAGTATCTTTTGGATACTATCCTAACAATGCCGGTGATTTAAGTACACCACTCTTTGAGCTACTTGTTTGGACTACTCACCTCTTACTCATTCTATTCAACCCTGCCGGGCTAATTAACTCTTGCGGAGCTATAGACCTTTCAAAGATATCATCTTAGGCTTGCGACCTTCAATGGCAATGGACAACCCATTACTGTGTAGGCATCTTTCATCCGTAGCTGATAGGCACTTTTGCTTTGTTATTTATTAGTTTGCTAATCAATGCAAAGGTTTTAGTTGCAGATTCGGAAAGTAGTGGCCTATCACAAGCTAACTCATCTTTTGAACGAGTCAATACTTAACTACTCTCTGAAGTGTCCCCACCTCCATACTTCAAGAAATCTACGTAAACCTACCTTGGTAGATAAGTCTCCGGTACAGTAACGGCACCACCCGTACACTGACTTGCCTTTCAGCTTTAAGATTCCTCTTATATTGGAACTCGCAATAATATACTTGGATAAGCATACTTCTTACATAATTCCTATAGGTTATTCTTATTATTCTTCCGAACTCAACCAAACGACCTGCATCGCTCAGTCATCAATCCACTTCCCCTACAGTGTTACCCTCAGGTACAAAGGACCAATGATATCCTACTTGCTTACTTGAGCTCTATTACTAAAGCCGCAAACCACTTCAACTAAGGTGATTCACTTTATCCTGGTTTCCCAGTTTATTTAACGACCATAAGCGGCCGATTATCATTTATCAGATTAAATGTCTCATAATCAACCCGAAGGTCTCATAATCAACTACTGAATGGATAATAATATTTCAAAGAACTTTCTCTCTCACAATTATTTCATAAATATAAGTACAATATTTTGATTTACCAAATCTTTTTGTAACTTTTTTTAAGAAATTTTTAATACTCTTGTTTATTCAGTTTCCACTTACGGCAGGCTAATCGTTTAGACTTTTTCTTGCGATCCGTAAATTGCTTAGGAGCGAATCGGCCATCAAAGAAGCCGGCTTCTATTCTAAGCTCTCTATCAGATGCTTTTGCCATTTTAAACAATTTCTTATTCATCTTTCATAAATATAAGAACGTTATCTCAAAAAACCAAATCTTTTTTAAGATTTTTTCTTTTTAGTACCGAGGACGGGAATCGAACCCGTACGGGTATCACTACCCACAAGATTTTAAGTCTTGCATGTCTACCAGTTCCATCACCTCGGCATTTTTAAAGTTTAGAAAACTCCTTCACCACTAACATAACCTGGAATATACATTTCCAATAGCTCATCTGCTATTTCATCTGTTAATTCTACCTCATTTTCAGTTTCCTCGAACTCAATAAAACAATTCAATAATTCGTCCATGCTTTTCTCTGACCAATTCTCAAATGAATTTACAGTTCCGCCCATGAATTCCAAGAACGCTCTTTCTTGTCCTGGTAATTGCTTACTAATTTTTGTTAGTACCATTGTTCTTTTGTTTTCCATACCTTTAATTATCATTTTTTAATTATTTCATAAATATAAGTACACTTTTTTATATATCCTAGAAAAAAGTTAAAAATGTTACTTTATGCCACTAATAAAGCCAAAACGGTTAAGCATAATACAACGGCTAAAGCGCTGACGGTAGGTTTGTCTAATTTGAATACCATATTCTTTCTTTTTAATTATTTCATAAAGATAAGTACAAAATCCTCGAAATCCTAGAGAAAAGTAAGAAAAGTTACTTTTGCTCCGGTAACTCATTGATAATCAAGGACTTACCGTACCGTCACTACGGATTTATAATAATTGTCCGGGGTCTACCACCAAAAGTATTATGAGATTGCAGGTATGTACAATTGTAACATAGTAGTTGCAGGTTCTCACGACGATGATCTGTACGGTCTCCATTCAAATGAATCAGGAGCAATGGCACTGTATAATCGGTTATACGTCGTTCTTCAAATCCACAACAATCACATTGTTCTGCCATTTCACCACTTCGTAGTAATCTATGTTTGAGCTTATGTAGATCATAATTAGGATGTTCTCCACGCAGGATGGCATCTAATGGCGTACTACGTTTCTCTGAATATACTACATTCCTACGCGTTCCTTTACCACCTTTGTTTTTAGACAATTCATATAAGGTCTTACCAGTAGCACTATCCACATATCTCTTAGCATACTTCTCATAGGTACGATAAGTAACTTTTAGAAATCTGGCACATCCTCGAGCAGTTTTTGCATTGCTCATGGCATACCTGATTTCCGATTCAGATATATTTAATGGTGTTCTTCCCTGGCCAGGCTTATATGGCATAAAATTATCCTTGTAATAATTGTTTATCGTTCACTACATGTTCTGTCGTAGTCATGGGTTGAATAGTATATTCCGACAATATCGAGTTCAATAAAGTAACGGTAATAGGGTCAGGCTTAGGTAGTCTGCCGTAATCTTCCGTGTTCATCATTTCATACCAACGGGTAATAATTTCTACTTTGTAATCTTTTTTCATTTGTTTACCTTATAAATTTCTGCTCCATTCTCTCCATCTTCAAATACTGATACTCGTTCACAATCAAAATACTCCAGCAATTCACGAGCAATCATTTCACATGACATAGCACCAAACTCCAGAGTTCTTTTATAATTATCTGAGTACTTATCTGTTAAGTAGTTCATTACATCTCTTTTGAAGCAAATGAACTCCACATCACGGTCATCATGATTAACTTGTTTATGTAGTTCAAAATGGAACATATGACGATGTCTATCTGCTAGGAAAGCTGCTTCTGGAAATAGTACAGCTGCTTTAGGAAAGTTATGCATTCCGTCTAATTGGAAGCGTATAATAATGTTTGTTTTAGTTTCAATCATAACCTTAATATAATAACTAATTTCAATAATACCAAATTATTTTATATGAAAGTTGCATCCACCGTTAACCCTTCCTGTATTAGGGTGTTATACAATATCAATATTTCTGTATTACCGCCTTCGTAGATTACAACATGTCCTTGATGATGAGCTATAATAGCAAGTTGTTCAGCCCGATATCTATTACACATTGGAATATGCATATTCAATGAATCGACTACATGTTCCATACTATTATGGTTGTCATTGAATAAATACAATTGCCATTTACGGTTGCGTTTATTCTTCGTGGTCGATTTTGACGATGTATTCTGCCCCATGTTTAACTATTAATTCACGTGTAACTGCTGTTCTATGTACGATACCATATGCTACTCGAGCATCTATTACGGTATTACTTTCGTTGAAGACCTGTACTACATAACTATACTGATGATCTGTATTAGTTATTTCGTGGAGATCTAATCTTCTGCTTCGGATTCTTAAGTTCATTTATCTTGTTTAATAAAAAGGCACATTTCTCAAATTCATCTTTGGCTTCATAGTAGCCGATAATGTTTTCCAACATTTTTATTTTACGATCTGTAGTAAATTCTTTGGGCCAATGATCGCCAGCCCGTAATACTTCATACACTTCCTCAATAGTGAGTTCTATGTAATTGTCACTCATGTGATTAAATTTAGGTTAGTAAAAATAGTAATGCCGCTATATGATCTGGCATATCTGATATCAATTGTAATATATAATGTAACTTGTTCATACGTTTAATTAATCTTCATCTTCATCATCATAGTCATCGTCATCATAGTCATCATAGTCATCACCGCTAACAATGTCCCAATCATCATAGTCACCAGAATCATAATCTTCATCGTCATATGTATAATCCATATCATCCGGAACACTTGGTCCTACTGGAGCTAATTGGTCCATTGTCTTAGTTAACATCATACCTGGTGTATAAGTACCACCATGATTGGTTACCATATACTTTACTAACGTACCCATTTCATTTGGTAATGTAATTAATTTTTGTACTATCCCCATACTCCCAAAATGATTACATTGCGGATTGACGTTATTAACAATGTCACCGACTTGAAACATATATGGTTCCGATATAGTATTAGTATCACCGATATCTTCTGACATCTTAGCCATTTTTTCTTCTTCTTTTGCAACTGCAGCTGCTGCTTCAGCTTCTTTAGCAGATGCTTTTGCTCTTTCTTCTTTAGCTTTTTGTAACTTCTGTTGAGCCGATCCTAAATCTTCATTAGTCTCTTCTTTTTTCTTTTCCGGAAGACCTTTATGTTTAGTACCAGCAAATTTTGCTAATTCTTTATCTGATAATGACTTTGCTAATGTAGCTACGTCCTTACTTACTTCTTTTGTATCAGTATCACCACGCTTAACACTTAATGCAGCACCAAACAATTTCTGTTGGGCTTTTGATACTGCCTTTTCAATCATCGGTTTTAGTTTCATATTTTGCTTACTTTCAAATGGATTTTTACTTTCACCTTCTTCTTCTTTCTTATCTTCCTTTTCTGGTTCTTCCTTGGAATCTTTTTCATCTGATGAAGCTTCATTATCACCAGACATAGCCTTGTTATACGTATCTACTGTGATATTGTTATTACTAACTAATATATGATCAAGCGTACGGTAATCAAATGGTACCATAGCTCCATTCTGGTCCATTCCAAATCCAAACATTGGATCTTCAATATCATCTACATCTGTAATTGTTAGATAACTACCGTTAACGAATACTTTAACAGGTGCACCAGTTAATACGTACTGTCCTAATATAACGTTATTAAAATATTTAGCAGGTTCCATGCAATCCTTATTTCTAATAAATATTTGTTATTTCCAAAAGACCTGTAAACATACAATAACAACTGACAATATCAATGTCACTACAGTTTTCATGGTCATTGGTTCTTTAAATAAAGCGTACGACATCAAACTAAATACTATCATACCAATACCAAAACCGATAAGTCTACCTGGCCATAACTGACCTTCTGATGCTATATAAAAGTAATGAGTTGACTTTGTAAACAACCAGGCAATTGGTACTGCCATTAATAGAACCGGTACTGGATTGTTACGTAGTATATCGTAACGGTATGGTCCTTGTAGTTGTAAAAATGTTATTATTTGGGCAACTAACCCATACAGTATAGCTATTACATAATTCATACTATGAATATAAGATCATTATTTCAAATATCCAAATCTTTTTTCTTATGTACTACTATATGAAGTGGTCCTGTCCCTTTTATGACTCTATGTATAACACCTTTACTGATATAGATTGGATGCCGAAATGATATTGGTAAATCATTATCAAATTGAAACATCCAATCCGTATCATGTAAAGCTTCTACAATTCGATCCTCAGCATCTTGATGCCAGATCAATTCTTCTTCCTGCACATCCTCTGGAAATACTCGGTAAGATAAATTTTCTATAACTTGTTCTAAATACGGCATATTACCAATATGTACTCATGTTTGACCCCATACCTAAGCTTTTAGCATATCTAGGCAAGTTACATGCCCAATATCCCGCTTTGGTACGATCTTTCTTTTTATCACATTGATGACGAGCAGCAAAAGCTTTTCGAGCTTCTGGGTTATGTATCTTAGCACTTAATCCAGTAGTATCACCAAATGATATCTTTTTGATATTACCTGATTTAGGATTCTTAACATAAACATAGTACTTTTTACTACCACCACGTTTAGGTTTGTTAAGATCTACATCCTTGCCTTGATACTCAGCTTCTGTCATTGGTAAATCTAAAGGAACTTGAACGCCTTCATATAAACCAAACTCACCAATATCAGTTTTCAATACCTCAACATCAAATACATCCGCAGATAATTTACCTTCTGATAATAAACGTTTAGCTTCAAGCATTAAATTACAATAAGCCTCTGATCCGTAACGGAATATGTTATCATGAATGGATACTTTGTTATCTATATGATAACGTAGATGCTCACTGATTATAACTTGGTTAGCTATTTCTGTCAATTTTATCATTTGATATCTGAACTTTCAATTAATGTATATGTAAAGCTGTTACCATGTATTGCAGCTGCTTTTCTAGCAATTTCCATGAACTCATTGAAATCTTTTACACGCTTAAATACTTGACATCCTTCGCTCCAGTTCTCAACATAAGTTGAATCTTCACCGGCTTTATGAATGTTAATACCAAATACACCTTCTTGTATTCTAGTTTCATCATAAGTCATGTCACGGTTAGCATCACGATAAACTTTAACATTTGCTTTTTGCTTTAATGCCTCATACTTACCTTGATGTAAACCTAAATGGTGAGATCCACGATATTGTCCTTCTACTAAACGAGCAACACCGGCTGCATTATGATATTGTTTAACACCTTTAGTTCCTGGATCGGTAGTACATAACCACTCTTTATAAACCCATACACCATTCTCTTTATAAGAAACTGTCATACGATCATCAAATACATTTGTTACAGCATTACCTGTTGCAGAGTTACGTACTCCGACGATATTCACATCAAAACCTTTGTTAGTCGCATCTTCAAACCAAACATAACCTTTTGATTTTACTGCCGCTTCAATTTTGTCTTTTGAATAATTCATACTAATCCTTTTGAAATAAATATTACTTCTTAGGCTTAGTTTTAATAGATTTTTCAGTGTTTTGATCATCTGTTTCGTTTTTTGTACGTTTTTTGATTTTCTGATGTTTAATTGTTTCTTCCTCGAACTCATCGAGTTGATAGATATTAATCTTTCCCATGACTAATTTGGAATCCTAACTTTAAGTTTTGAAATTTTATCTAGAAATTCTTCTACTGATATATACTTACCACGATCAGTTACAATACTAAAATGATTAACAATATCATGTTGTTCATTGATTAGCTTTTGTAGTATACGAAAACCTGTTCCTGCCCAGAACACTCCGAAACCATTATCTTCACCTAACTGGTTAGTGTCTTTTATAACATCTTCCGGAGCGTCATCCGGGAATAAAATATAGTAGTTCATTCTATAATAAATATTACTTATGATTTAAGATCTTTCTTATACTGTTCGATAAAGGCGGCTAAACTACCAGTAGGTTCCCATCCGAACTTTGCTTGTAATTTACTTATATCAGCTAATGTACGTATAGGTTCTATTCGATTTTCTAGGAACTGTCGAGGGCTACCAAACATATCCATGATCTGATTTACTGAATAATCATATCCAGTACCAACATTATATACGTCCCCCATTATTGGTTCATGATAATCTCCTAGAAGTATATTAATATCAGCTACATCATGCACATGCACAAAATCTCGAGACTGACATCCGTCGTTTGTATACGTTAATGGCTGATCATTCTTATATTGATTACCAAAGATACTTAATACGGAGCGATATGCCCCTTCTAATGGCATGCCATTACCATATACATTAAAATAGCGTAATGATACTGTATCTAGATTATATATTTGACTATATAGTCTACAATAATGTTCTCCAATAAACTTTTGCAATGCATATGGACTAAGTGGATTAACCGGAGTATGTTCCGGCGTTGGATATACTATCGTTTCACCATAAACGCTACTAGACGATGAAAAGACTACACGACGTACTTGTGCCGTACGACATGCTTCTAATACACGTAACATGCCAGTTACGTTAGTTTCATTGAATAATATAGGCTGTTCTATAGATGGTTGTACTCGAGCTAATGCAGCAGTTAAGTAAACAGTATCTACTCCATACAGCAGATCTGATATAACTTTTACTGCTACTTCGTCGATAATATCAAATTGATGAAAACGTGCCTTTTCATGTACATTCGCTAAATATCCAGTTGATAAATTATCAATTACGATAACCTCATCACCTCGTTCGATTAATTTGTTAACAATGTGGTGTCCGATAAATCCTGCACCGCCAATTACTGCATGTTTCATTTTTCTACTTTAATTAAATTATGTTCATATGTTTCTAAACTATTGACTATTATAGTTAAACAGTCAATTTCAAATTCTCCGGTATCATTTGTACCTGTTATAATATCTGACATACGCTGCAGCAGTTCGAATGTTTGCTGGGTAACATGATTACCGTCAAACACTACAACTACATCATTCTCTCCTTCTGGATCATTTTCATTTATCATTAATACTCGTTTACGTAAATCATAGGATGTATTTTCTTGTCCCATTTCAATATAGTCATAGGCTTTGCCAATAGCAAATCGCTCATCTACATAAATCCTATCACACCATGGTTCTAATGCCTCTAATAATGGCAAATTACCATTTTTCATTACAAATGCAATATTACGTTTTTTAGATACTATAGGATGCATTAATGGTGTATGATTTACATTAGATCCCCATTTACGTATAAATTCCTTAGTTGAATTATTCATTTCCTTTTTCCAAGCTTCATGCCTAGTCGTATCACCATCAAAACTACCAGCTCCGCGTCCCGTTAAATGATACACTAAAGAATTCCATGGCTGAATAAATGTATATCCAGCAAGTTTCATTCTATTAAATACATCTGAGTCTTCTCTGCATGACTTTAGTATTGCATCATGGCCGCCTAGCGATATGAAATCTGTTTTATACATCATCCATGGTGCAAATATACCGTCAGTAGTTTTATTGTTATGTTTATGCAGTTCCGTAAATTCGTCAAACTCTTTTGCATCAAACTCTTCTGGCCACATACCAAAATCCATTAAGATTTTTTCACCGTTATTAGGATGTATTGGCGGCTCAACACGTGTTGAACAAACTACGGTTTTTTCTTTGAGATGCTTGAATGCTAGATAGTCTGCATTTTTACCTAACATCATATCAGCATGAAATATCATAAAGACATCTGTTATAGATTGCTCAATACAAAAATCATAGGCCTTACCGATGCCATAAAGTCGTTTACCTAATTCTGGGTTGACAAAATATTTTACGTTATATTCGTCTTTAATGGAATCTAGCCATTCTATTGTACCATCCTCGTCGCTATCAACAAATACAATGATATCATGATCCTCTCTGTATGCGTTTTTGCGTATAGATGGAATACATGTTTTAAGATATCGCAAATTAGATTTACTTGGAATGCAAAAAGTTATTTTTTCCATAATTTAATACTGCCTTTGCTTTTCGTGTAAATGATGTGTCTTCATTAAGTATAAATTCCTCTGTAATATACTCATTTATTCCAGGGTGTTTAATTCCAAAACAATGATGTGCATAATTATCAAGTAACGTATCCGATGATAACTGACCACTTAGATTATCTACTAATGTATTTTTATCATCGGGTCGATTAAAATAAAACCATCGTATAGAATTTGTATGATATAACGGCCAATGGAATGTTGTATATGGTAAAATTGTCATTTCATCTTTAATTGATAATGCAATCTGTTGAGGATATTGTGTTGAGAATAAACCTATATGATTTTTTTGTTCATATTCATCGTATTTTTGATATAGTTGCAGATACATTTCACAGAATTTATGATTCTTTTCACCGATCATAACACCCATATTACACCCTTCACGGCCATGGATTCCCTGTTCGGCTATAGCAAATGAATCTATACTTTCTAATAAAGGTGAGATATCTTTACACCATAATATATCAAAATCACAGTAAATGCCGCCATATTCATAAATAATCAAGTTTCTATATATATCAGACCATCCGTGTATAGGTGTATGAATAATTTTATTACCATATATCTCCAGATCCTTTTTTATTTTATGTATCGTTAACACGTCTTTTAGTGCTTCATAATACTTACCATAAAAATCTACTTCAGACCATATGTTTATAGACTTCGGTTGACAATACATTATAGAAGATACTATACTTAGATACTCTACAAACATCATTTCATGTGGCTCATTTCCTAGCCATACATAATGTATATTTTTTTCAAAACTACTATTCATATAATTATCCTTTAAATGTTAGATGCAATTAGTTTTTTAAATTTTGTCGATGACCATCCATGATCCCTATTGATAAAATGTATATTAATAGGTAAATCTTTTCCGGTATAGTCTGAATATAAATAATCTTTACCTAAAAACCTAATATTAAACTCACTATTTTTAAGTATCTCATATAATTCATCTTCAGTATTATATACTATAACATCATCCACATAACGAATAGACGATAATATACTACAACGTTCGTCAATTGTTAATATAGGTTTTAATTTAGATGGTCGTTCCAATGTAGGATCGGTATGTAGTAATACTGTTAAATGTGTACATAATTTAGACATTTCCTGAAACATATGTATATACCCTGGATGTATCACATCGAAAGCTCCTGCAATTACACCTCGTATTGCATACTTCTTAAATAGTTCAACTGTCATATTTTTATCATCAACGAAAATATCATATGACGGTTTACCTAATATTAATTCATGATGTTTTACGTTCCATGCCTCTAATTGCATTTTAGTAGCCATATAATGGTAATCATACACTTTATGAATATTACCATTAAACTGACCCATGCCACGGGCCGTAAATATTTTTATTTGATTACCACTATCGTATAATTGGTTAATAGAATTAATAACATAAAGATCCGGTAATGCATTACTATAATCTTTATCAATAGTTTTACAAATTGTATTATCTAGATCAAAACAATATATCATAGCACTGAATGTAATATTAATTCATGAATACATTCTACAATACCATAGTCATTACTATTAATATGGAAGTTAATTAAAGACTTACTACCATAACAGTTATTTAATTTGTTTGAAACTAAAAAACCTGATAATGTTATAAATGGTATACTGTGTACTACACAATACTCTGCTGCCTGTAATATATTATCTGAATTACCAGATGATGATATTAAAATTACTAACGTAGTGTCTATTGCAAAATGTTTTATAAACATTGAATATGCCCTTTCCCATCCGTAGTCGTTTGCATAACAACTCATACGTGCTGAGTCACTAAAGGATAATGCACGTTTTCCTAACGTCTTTGTATAATCTTCTGCGATATGGCTACTAATTGCATTACTACCGCCATTTCCTAAAATGATAATGTCATGGTAATTATTAATAATAGTCTTGAGTTCTGCCAATTGACGTTCTGATATATCAGATACGCATTGTTTATAGTCTTGTAGTATCATATAAGTTAGTTGTATTTAATCCAATATCGGATATATAAATTTTATTCACGTTATTATAAGAACCTTGTATAATAGATTCGATACCCTTACGGGTAAACAATAAAAAATACCCTCCATTACCAGCGCCTAGTAGTTTATGAGATAACACATTATTATCTTGCGTTAGTCGCTTATCAAGTTCAATTAATGTAGTATTTTCGCAAATAACACTAGACGTCTGTTTTTTATTTGACCATGTTCTATTAATAACGCTATGAAATAGATCTAAATCATTTGTATTGATTGCTATTTCTAAGTCATTAACATCATTTAGTAATGTAACCGACTTATCAACATTTAAACTCTCTAATACTGTTGTAGAGCTACGTGTTATACCTGTATATACTAAATACATATCCATATCACTAAAAATAGTCGTATCTAGATATCTAATTTCAGGATCATACTTATTATAAAATTTAATTTTTTTTAATCCACCCATGGATCCATAAAAGTCTTGTTGACCGACTAACGGATTAAATGTCCTTTCAATACGTTCCGCTATTTTACATACCTCAAATTCAGTAACATACTGTTTACGTAATGCATATATAGATTTAATTAATGCAAGTAAATATGCAGATGAAGATGCCAATCCAGATCCTACTGAAAATACATCAGATGTCATAAAACAATTCAGATGTTCTACATCAAGATATTCAAAACAACTACGTACTAGCTCATTTTCGATTTGCTTTATATTATTTACAGATTCACGTTTTGAATAATTGATAATATATTTCTTATCCAATGAAGTAGCACCAAATATATCCTGATGCAGAGTAATATATACATGTAAGTTGGATGCAAAACTAATCACAGAACCACTGCCATACTTTTCTAAGAAACGTGGGTTGTCTGTAGAACCACCTACTAATGATATTCGTAACGGACATGATGTTATTATCATAATAATTCATTTAAACTAGTTGATGCGACTATTCTCATATTATTATCAAATAATGAAAATTCATGATGTTGTGATTGGCTCCGAGTATGATTAGTACGTTTTTTAGGATGTGCTGTATTATGACCTTTCATATAATATGCAATAGTATACATAGGTATTTGTTTTATACGACAGTAATTAAAAAAGTATGTATCCTCGCCGCACATATGTAGTTTAGGTGATATAAATGGTACTGGCATATTTGGACTCAAACAAACTAATGCGCCATCGCCTTTATAATAATCTATAGACTTAAGATCATGAAATTCACTAAATGCATTATTAAATGTATTTAATTCATCTAAATTTAATAATCCTTCACCTGTAACAAATTTATTATTTATGGAACGTACTTGATCTAAATTAAAATTTTGAAACGCTTCATGTTCGGTAGGTCCCCATGATTCATCCCACATTTTCTTTTGCTTAATTGTAACTATAAACGGATATGATATATTAGATGTAAATATGTTTTCAATATATCCAAAATATGTAGTAGGTACTAAGCAATCAGACTCGCCCCAGATAGTAATATTATTGGCGTCATAACAATCACGACGCCAATCGCCGACATTATAAAATTCATCATCATCCGTCTTCCAAGTTATTTCAGATTGTTTAACTAAATCATGTTCCAGTAATTCAATAAACATATCATCAATAGTCTTATTAATCGGTGTGTCAAATTTTGTTTGCTTATTAAAGCATAATTTAATTTTAACTGGTAGATTTGTATACGTAATAGCTTCTTTAACGGATTGCATAGTTTCAAGAGCCATTTCAGTTTCAAACCACGTTACATGCATCTGGTATATTATGTGCATTATTTTCATATTAATTAAACATATTTAGTGTTAACTGATAGTCATGTGATATAATATTATGATTGTGTAGTACCCAATTTTTATAATATAAATCATATGTGTTTATATTAGCGTTATTGGGTCCGAACCATGGGTTCGGAGCAACTATAATTCCACTATTCTGGTTTAAATATCCACCCCACCATGCAAAAGTACTATTAGATAAAATTAAATGTTTCATCTTAGTCATCAAGAATAATTGCACTCCTATTGAGTCTTGAACATAATTTACTTCAGGCCCAAAAATTGATTTACACCAATCCAGATCATCTGAAAATACAAATATTTGGTCAATATTATCTTGAAAATATGTATCAAGTACTTCTTGATAATATGTAACATCTAAAACACAATGGTTATCTTGTAACATTAAATAGTCACCGCGTCTAACACTAATTCCTAAGCTATTATCAGATATTATATACTTACTCAATCCTTCTAAAACATTAGACGATGGAATAAAGTATTTATTTAATAGTAGCTCTTTGATATTTTCAAAATACTTCCATGATTGAAAAAATCCTCCTAAATTTAATTTATCTTTAGGCTCGATATAACCGTATTCAAAAGAAGATTCATGATATTCATGATCAATTTCATTCTTACCTCGATTAAAAGGATAGGCAAACATACTTAAATCGACTGGTATGTCACCTCTATGACCCGCATGCGTTAACTCTGGTAAAATAAAATCAATGCCGATTTGATTAGCCAATGATACTACAGTAGCTATTTGAAATAAATTATTTCCTAATCGGCCGTTAAAATCGCATGATATCATAGACTAGTTTCTTTTTTTCCGATTGTTAACATACTTTTGTAAAAATGTATATAGTCTACATTTCTTTCTAAATAGGTTAATGGCTGGTTATTAATTTCTTTATAACCACAAAAGCTTTTGCCATTTAGATTTACGGCGTCAATTAAATTTTTAAAATAGTTTACTCCCGTAATATAATAATCATCCCATATACTTTTAGGTCTGTATGATGTATGCATATCTTCTAGAAAATACAATCCGCCTGACGTCAATCTAGGAAATAAAGTTTCAAATGAAATGATTTGCTGTTTAAATGAATGCCCACCATCATCTAATATCACTTCAAAATGACCATGTTTATCAAACACTTCATTTAAAAAATTCACATCTGTCTGATCTCCTATATGGATAGTAATTCTGTCTTCTTCATATTCTTTACATCTAGGATCAATGTCTATAGCTACTATATTCGCTTTTGGAAAGTACTCTTTCCACATTTTAACAGATGCTCCGTTATATACGCCAATTTCTAAAAGATTAAATTCTATATCTCTATAAGCTTCTAAGTAAATGCTATACTTAGAAGTGTACATATGACCTTCCGGGCCTTTATCCGTGTCATATTTGTTCGCTAAATTATCTAGGGTCATAAGTTTCGCTATAAGTTCTTAAACTTAAGTATAATGAATTCATTTCAGAATTCCTAAAAAAGTTATTCATATTTGTTTCGGCTCTTCGACAAAACTCAGAAACGCCAATATCAATTTTATTTTGAGCAAATGTTTGTGAATTCAAATGACAAATAGTATTAGTATCTGATACAACTGTTTTTAAATTATATTGTTCAGAAATACATCCTGTATAAAAATCATTTCCCCATCCATATATTAATTCTTCTGGATATTGTCGTATAATTTCTAAAACATCTCTACGTAATAATGGACATTGAAAATCAATCCACTTAACATCACGTAGACCTTGACCCCAGTTCCACATCTGACGCCAATGACACTGATCAGTTGATGCATTGATAATAGACGGTGAATATACTGCAGCAGCCGATTCTTTTGCTTCTTTAAGTGACACTGTTAAAAATGCAGGTCCATGAAATATTAAATCATTATTTAGAAAATATAGATAGTCATGGTCTGTAGATAAAAAATACTCAATAGCTGCATTTAGTCCGCCTCCGAAGAAAATATTTTCTTGTAACTGATGAGTGGTTGATTTAGCTAATTGAGTTTTTGAACCATTATCAATGACCATTAATTCACATGACGTAAATAATGGATCACGTTTAAGTTGATTAACAAGATTATCTGTTAACTCAGGTAGGTTATGGTTAAGTGTTGCTATTAACATATTAAATTACTTTATCTTTATTATAGCAGTGACACTGTCATATAAATTATCAGTATCTTTAGCCCATATTGTTATATCGTCGATTTTATTTAGTATATTATTTTGTTGGGTCATATCTATATAATTACTAAAATTTAACTCATTGTTGTATATATAAATTAACATATCATACGTAGTTACTTTACAATCACTGTCAATATAATCACGTCTGAATGAAGTATGAAGATCTTCTAGTATATAATACCCTCCAGGTTTCACATAATCTATTAAAAACCCAAAAGTTATTTGCTGCTGTTTCATAGTATGTCCACCGTCATCTAGAATAATATCAAATTTTTCACTCTCATCACATACACATTTAGCTAAATCCTCAATTTTAGTTTGATCACCATGTACAAATTTCCAACTATCATTAACATATTGCGACTTATCATCTATATCCATAGCTACTATATATGGATTATTAAAGTATTGTTGATACATTGCTATCGAAGCAAAATTATATACACCAATTTCCAAAATTCTAGGCGATGTGTATTGTGAGAATATATCATCATAAATTTCCGTAAATCTATGGTACGTTGCTTTATCAGTGTTAGTCTGTAACCCTATTGTTGTTAACTGTTTCATTATTTTTATAAATTAAATTTGTTATCTACTATAGTATATGAATACTTATGTACAAAATCAGTACCATTAAATGGTCTAAGAAATTCTTCTTCGACTAATTCAGACCAATTTTTATCTTTATCATGTCCCCAGTTATTTACCTTACGTAACATTTCTTCTTTAGTACGTACCCATGAATAATGATGTATAAATGGTTGTGAATTATCTGTTAGTTTGTTATAAATTCTATCAATGTATACATTTCTGCCGCCTGGATAAAATGGTAATACTTTAGCTATTTGTGAGTTTACGAGTATTGGACTATGTTCAATACATGTAGCTTGGTATATTGGTTCTCTAAAATACCAATAGTTAGGTAACCTAATCAAATCATATGATTGATAATTTAAGAAATTATTACTTTTCCAAATATTAAAATCATCAATATCAATAATTTCATCAATATCAATGTACAGTATATATTCACTATCATCAGATACTTCCTGCGTAGCTAAATATCGACCCAATGCTTCCCAATACCATGGAGACTGTCCTTCTGTCCAATCAATGTTATACAAATTAACTAACTTATTACCTTTAAATTGTGATATACTATTTTCAAGTAATTCATAATTTTCTACCGAACCATTCCACATATGAGAATATGTAACAATATGACAGTGAATGTTAGATTTAATTAGATTTGATATACAAGTATCAAAAAATCTATAATCATTAGTAGAATATAATATAACTGCGTGTATCATATGTCTTTAGTTGTAAACACCATTATCGTATTCCTAAACCACCAATTTGCTGGTGATTGTCTAAGTTGTAATTCTAAATGTTCCTGCCTTTTATATCCAAACTTTAAGAATTTTTCAGTGATATATTCATTACTTTGTTCATTAAAATGTCCTCCTCCTCCCTGACCGGGAAGTGCCCAAGATAATATAATTAATCCTTTTGAGTGAGTTTCTAAATTTTGTATAAAAATATCTTCATACTCTTTAGGTAAATGTTCACCTACTTCTAAACTAAGTACACAATCAAACGTTTTACCTAAATTTACGGAATTAGCTAAGTTTAATACTCCGCATACGCCCCCTGATACTTCAGTAGTATTAGGATTTCCATCATATCCTTCACAATTTATACCATTATCAATAAAAAATTTAGTATAATCACCTGTTCCACAACCAAAGTCTACAACACTTTTAATATTTAACGTATTAAATATATTTAATAGTGCATTAGCCAATGGATGATCAAACACGTGATTTGCATGACCGCCACCTTCCCAAAATCCATATTTTTCATTAATCATAAATGACATCTGTCTCCTTTTTATTTAATTAAACTTTTCTATCATACCATATTCGTTAAATATAGGTAATCTTTTCCATTTATACAACCATTTTTGTATATTTTTTTGTTCTGAATCTCGCTGTCGTTGTGATGTTTGCCCATTATTCTCTTCTAATCGATGACTACCCCTGGCACCAAAATGCCATACTATTGAAGTAGCAGGTAATACGAATCTAACTTCATGTTGTAACATACGTAAAAATAAATCCATATCATCCCAACTAGCCGGAGCAAATATTGGATCATTACCACCTACTTCATCCCATACCATTTTTTTAACTAGACCCGAAACACCTTCACCTTTTGGGACTTCATATGACTGATTCATAACTTTAAATTCATCAGCCCATTGTTCAAATTCTTCTGAATTGAAATTATAATGATATGCACCAAACATATCTAAAGGAACAAATGTTGTACCATGACGGTCTGGGGAATTAAATGTATTAGGCTCAATCCTATAAGAGTTCACCCATAACTTTTCATTAGGATATCGTTCATGTATTTTTAACAATTCAATATCCCAGTTTTTAGTAACATAAAAATCTGAATGCAGAAACATTATATATTCTGTTTCGACATGATCTGCGCAAACATTCATACCGCCACCTATACCCCTAACTTCGATAGTTTGAGGCTCGATAACTAATGTTAAATTATATCTTTCTTTGTTTTCAAATAACCATTCGTTAGTACCATCTGTACAATTTTCCGAATGAACTATAAATGGCGCTTCTTTAAAATAACTATTTTTTCTAACCGAATCTATTGCTATCTTAAGATAAGGCAGATTATTATATGTTGATATACAAAAAGTGAGCGGGCTAGATTGATTCATAGTAGTTATTTTGACGTTCCTGTCTTTCTATTGTTTTTGGATGATATAAAGAAAAATCTTCATATGCCGGTAATTGGGCCATTATTTTATAACCTTCAATCACTTCATGCACTTTGTTTTTCCATTTAATGTTCGGAGAATTTTTATATAATCTCCATTGACGATCTGGCCAGTTCACCCATCCATCTTGATTTACATGCCATCCCCATTTTTGTATATGTTGTGTTGTTAAACCGTCCACTGTATTAACTCTTGGAACAACATATACCTCTACGTCAGAATTAGTTTCTAATATTTCAGGTAATGTTTCGATTAGATATTCATGAGGATATTCATCGGCATCAATTTGAAAAATATAATCTCCCGAACACATTTTGGTTAGTTCGTTTTTCCAGTCTGCAAAATGACCTTGAAATACGCTTTCCTTTAAAGTGATTATATCTTTGGATGACCAATAATAAAGTTCATCTAATAATTCTTGTGATGCTTTTGGTTTATCTAATAAAACACAAATCTCATCTTCCATGCGTTTGTTTTGGTGAAGGAGATTAACTAATCTGCTAATCTCCTTCAACTCATTACAAACTGTTATTGCATAACTAATTTTCATACACTGAATATATTAAATTATGACTCCGTTTCCAAATTTTCATGATATAATTTCGCAACTGAACTGTACATTGCATTCATTGCTGATGTAAAATCGATAAAGAATTGACTATTATCAGTATCAATACGTGATGTGAAATACTGACCTTCTTGTCCTGGAATTGGATAGTTTTTACTATCTTCCTCAGATAACGGTACTATAGCAGCAATTTCCCATCCTAAATCTTTAGCAGAAGTGCCGGTACAATATAATGCAAAATTTCCTACTTGCATATACGTCGGATACCAAACTAACCCACGCGACTCATCTATATGCTTTACATCACGCATTAGTTGCGACATATGCTGTTCATATTGAGTTACCATATCACTCTCAATACGTAACATATCATTAGTAACAAAACCCGATTCCATACACATATATGAATTCATGCCATTATCTAATGCCTCAACTAGTACACATAGGTTATTAGTAATAGGCGATAGTTCATCATAATCTAGTTTCATGCTTCAATCTTTTTTAATTTAGGTAATGTAATCTTAGATGTTTCAGATGCATTGGATATTTTTTTCAATTTAGGTAATTGAAGTTGTATTTGTTTAGGTATACTATCTGCCGCAGTATCTACAATTTCACAGAATTTTTCAGCCATTTTAGTTAAACTAAAATCAGTACGTGATATATATGCCTGTCGTTTTGCTAAAGTAAGATAATTTTTATAGTTATCTGGTATATCACGCATTATACTAGCTGCATAACCATAATTCACCGTAAACCATTTACTGCCAGTAAGTATCCAGTTATCTGTAGCCGATTGATGTACTTCCTTAACATCTCCCGGTAATAAAGTTGCATGTTTTAAGAAATCTATATGACCCGACCAGTTACTGGTTATAACAGGTTTTTCTGATAATGTAAATTCTAATAATGGACGTCCATATCCCTCACCATGAGTAAATGATATCATAGCTTTAATCTTAGGATGATTATATAGACTGTTCATCTGTTCATCAGTTAAGTCACCATGCAGTAAATAAATACTAGGTGCCGATTTACCATATGGCGCCGTTATCATATTAATCTTTTTCATGAGTTCTTCACGATCGATAATACTAAAAGTAGCATGACTAGTCTTAAGAATTAATCCTGGTTTATTCTGTGCTGATTTATTTTTAAATGCTTCACAAAATGTTTTAATGAGCATTCCGACATCCTTTCGATCAGCACCTAACTCTCCCTTTAACCAATGTCCTACAAATAGAAAATTGAACCCTTCTTTTATTGAATTGAGTTCATTTAACACTAGTTCATTAATGTCATTGGTCTTTTTATATACGTCTAAATCTACGCCTTCGAATAATACTTCAATCGGTTTTTCTAAACGTAATTCACCAATTTTTTGATTAGTATTTTTATCTAGCTTGTCATACTTAGTATTAATAAAGCCTTGTTTAGAATGTTCCGATGTAGTAAGAATTAAATTCATACGATTACATCCCTCAATAAACTCAGCTGACACTGTATCAGTTTCTATTCCAGCTGTTATTCCAATATTATATTTACCATGTGGTTGGAACTCATTTGGAATTGACACCTGTATAAAAATATCTGGCTGGCGTGTTATGTTTTGCACTGCAATACGTTTAACAATTTCTTGATGATCTATATTGTTTGGATCCAATGCATCCATTGGAGTTACGCCCCATGGTAATGATATTATCTGTATATCATATTTATCTGAGTTAATTAAACTTGTAACTAAATCTCTAGTATGGCTTCCATAGCCTGACCGGGTAGCTACCGGTCCCTGTATTACAACGAATGGTTTCATATTACACCTATTTTATCAAATTTTGGTTCTTGTTCTACTTTAAATAATGTAAATTTTTTGCGTTTAGTCCAATTAGTTAAACATGAATTAATACACTCAATAAATCGTTCACTCATTCTACGAGCCGACATCATCGACTCTTCTGATGTAACCCATTCACGTCCAGCTAAACCGCATGCGGTTCTATCTTCATTAGACATTGAATACCAATACATAATTGCATCCGCTACATCTTCAAATCGTACACGGTCATCAAAGATATATGGTGTAGGTATAGAACCTTGAAGTGACCTATTCGTCGGTATTACAGGTTTAGCCCATTTACCACATTTAGTATATTTACCAGTATGGTTACTAGGAAACTCAGTCGTAAATTCAATCCATTTACCAGATTCATCTTCAAATCGGCAATGATCTTGTAATCCACCTGTTACATTATTAATAATAGGTGTGCCTGCCATTAATGATTCAGCACCTGATAACCCAAAGCCTTCATTAGAACCGATATTAACAGTTACATCTGCCATGTTATAATAGAAGTTCAGCATTTTAGTATCAATATTTCGATCACTAAATAATACTTTATATTCTGGACACACAGCGTTTTTAACGGCAAATAGATCTGTACCATTTTCGTCTATAGGTTGAGTATGCATTAATAACGCACAACGACTAGACTTTTCTTTTGGTAAACTATCACAAAATGTTTTATATGCTAAAATTAAATCACCTGGCTGTTTACGACGTATATTACGATTATTCCAGAATACTATAAAATCGACTTCGTTTTTAATTTTAAAGTCAGACTGAAACATGTCAAATTCTTTATATTGATCATGATCAGCTGTGATCGGGAAAAACCTGTTTTCATTAATACCATGAGGTACATACTGAACTGCCCATTCCTCTTTAGGAAACTTCTGCAATACATTTTTTACGATATTCTGAGTTTGACGTGAAATGTTCATAATTAAATCACATGACTCATAAAATGGTTCGTTCCAATGTGGATATGGTAAATCATCCCATATATTATAATACATGATTGGTATATGCTGACGAATAGTATGTTCTAACTGATATAACCACCCCCAGAATCTAGGATCAGTGAAATGTAATATTGCATCTGGCTTTTCTGTATTAATTAGATAATTTAATACATGAGCGTCGCCATAACCATTATATGGCATAAGTTTAACCGATGCATCCTCTACACCGGTTTCTCTAGCCACATCTGCGCTTAGATCTAGCATTTGTCCTGCATCCGGATGCTTAATAGCAGCTCCTAACTGGATCCAATCAAACTCTTTTACTGTACCTAATACAAACTCACGTGACATTGTGGCTATACCAGAATGCATACGCAGGTCATCAGATAGTAAAAGAATTTTCTTTTTCTTTGGCTTGTTAGGATCAATTTTACGTAATTTTGGTAATTGTAACTGATTCATTTAACTCCTTGTAACCGTTCTTTTTATTTAATATAAATATGCTTTATGAAATGATAACAACCTTCTTGTTATATTTTTCAGCACTTTTAATGGCACTCAAACTGCCATCTGATTTAACTCCCTGAGGTATAAATGCTATCATAACATCACAGTCTCGAGCTAATAACTGATTCCTATGATGAAATTGACTGACATGATATGGCTTACCATAATACTCATCTGACATGGCACTATATAAATTTCTAGGAGTATGAGCTGGATTAAACTCTTTATATCGTATACCAAACTCTAATGCATACTTCCTAGCATACTTATCAGCCCCATCCTTAGCTCCGCCTGAGATAATAACTAATTCATCTCCGAACTTCTGACGTAAGTTAGTTAATGTATCTTTAATCTTACGTACGTTTTCATACTGGCGACTTCCGATAACAGCAACCTTCATACCTATTTTAATTTTATTCTGTTTTTCATTGGACATAATTCATCATCTTCTGCAAATTCACAATACTTGCAATTTTTATAATTCTTACCAGCAATAGCAGGATATTCTCTTTCTTCATTATAACTACCATCAGCGTTAAAACTACTCTCAACCCAAGTATAAATTTCTTTCAATAACTTGTTACGAGTAGGCTTACCGCTTGCCGGAACAAACTCTTGTACTCGTTTCTGAGGAAACATTGCACCATCAATTAGTTTACGTTTCACGATAAAGTACTTGATATCAATACTCTCCTTATCAACACCGAACTGCTCACCAAAGTATTCTTTGTATAAAACTAATTGAGATGCCTTGAGTTTATCTGCCTTCTGATACTTATTCCAACCGTTAGTACTTGTCTTGATATCTAATATTGTAATCTTATTAGTCTTAGTATTACGTATAACTACGTCCAAGAATCCCATCATGAACACTGGACGGTCTGCTCCTACGGGATGATATATCGGAACTTCAATACCTACCAACTCTTCATACTTGGACGAAAAGTATTCAGTACGACGTTTACGTATCCATTCTAAAATAGCAATGCCGTCATCATAAAACTCATTAAGCTGGAACTTGTTAGAGAAATGTTTATTATCCATTTGCGCTACAGCTTCTTTGTATTGGTTGAACATCTTGTCTTTCAATACCGTTCTAAAATCAATACTATCAGCTTTCTTAATGGATTCAGTATACATTACAGTTAGATATTCTTGTAATGTCTCATGTAAACATGTACCGAACAAAGTATGTATACTCTGACTAAAAGTACGTAGTCCTTTAACATATGCTAGATGCCATTGTTTAGGACAAGTCGAATACATTGAAAATTGGGAATAAGATACTTTACGCTCGCCCTCCTTAGGCTCTCGTATATTAAACTGTAGGAATTTTTGCATACTCTAAATATAAGTACAATATTTCAGATTACCAAATTTATTTTGAAATTTGTTCTATACGACGATTCAAATACCAAACAGCTTTATTTAGATCTTCTAGCTCTTTGGATACGTCTTTTTTACCAGCTCTAGAAATATATTTAACAGCATTACCTAAACAAAAATCTAAATTCCAAGCTTCAATTACTTTGATAGCTTCATAGGTATTATTTTCTCCACCATAATGCTGTGGATGATTAACCATTTCCATTTTAGTTTTTAGATGCTGTAATAACTCTTGTTCCATGTTATTTTGTTTTTAATAAGTTCTTAATTTCTTTTTCCGTTTTACCGTACTTGCTTAATATACCGACTAACTCTGTAGAATCCAAATCTATCATCATACTAATATATTCTGTAGCTTCTCGCTTAGATACAGCATAATGATCAGCAATAAACTCAATCAGATCCTTATTATACTTATCCTCTGACTTACCTTTAATATACTTTGTAAAGAATTTACGTTTAGGTAACAGATCATGATATAACTGGTATACATGTTTAGTATCTAAAACACCTATTGTATAATGTTGAAACTCATTTACTATCTCAATAAGATCCGGATCCATTGATAGCCATCTATTAATTAGATAAGGACTAAAGGACTTACGATCTGCTTCTGATAGAGAACTCCAGTCCTTTTTCTTATCCGTAATATTAGATAAATGATCAAATATAGTAGCTGCTTTTGTTACAGGTTTATCACTCATATAGGCATAAATTCTTCATTGATATGACCACAGTCGTCACAACGAAAAGTTGGAATTGGAACAATTTCTTCTTTGCTAGATTGAGATAAAATAGCAGGCACACGCTTAAAAGCATGCACCTGTCTAAAAAATCTACCACCACAATTTTCACATACAATATTTGGAAGGTCTTCTGCGCTGATGCGCTTTTGTCCTACTGTTTCATTGATATTTTTCTTTGCCATAATTTTCTTTAATTACATACCATAGTCTGGCATTGTCGGTGTATTATTATTTTGTTTTTCTGGAATATTAACTAATGCACATTCAGTCATTAATACCATACTTGCCACTGAAGCTGCATTTTGTAATGCTACTCTTGTTACTTTCTTCGGATCAATTACTCCGCTTTTAACTAAATCTTCATACTTATCAATACGAGCATTATAACCAAAATTATTATTTTCAGAACTCTTAATATCACGAATTACAATTGAACCATCAACAGCTGCATTAGCGCATATCTGACGAATTGGCTCTTCCAAAGCTCTTTCAATAATACGAACGCCAGTTAGTTGATCTTCATTATCTAATTTTATATCCGATAATACCCTGGATGCTCTAATTAAGGCAACACCTCCTCCGGGAACAATTCCTTCAGCTACCGCTGCTTTAGTGGCATGTAATGCATCATCTACACGATCTTTCTTCTCTTTCATTTCCACTTCCGTAGCTGCACCTATAGATAAAATCGCAACCCCACCAGCTAGTTTAGCTAAACGCTCTTGCATCTTCTCACGCTCATAATCAGACTTTGAAGCTTCGATTTGAGTTTTAATAGCTTCAATACGTTCATTGATTTCTTCTGAGGCACCATAACCATTTACGATTGTAGTAGTATCTTTAGCTACAATAACTCGCTCTGCAATACCTAAATCATCAATAGTTACGTTTTCTAATGTCTTGCCTAACTCTTCTGAAATAAATGTACCACCTGTTAAGATAGCAATATCACTTAAATACTCTTTACGCTTCTCACCGAACCCAGGAGCTTTAACTGCTACTACTTTAAGGCCTCCACGTACTTTATTCAATACTAATGTACTCAAAGCTTCACTGTCAATATCTTCTGCCACAATAATAAAAGGCTTACCAGTTTGAACTACCTTTTCTAGAATAGGTAAGAAGTTTTTCATATGTGATATTTTCTTATCATAAATTAGAATATAAGGAGTTTCATAAATAGCTTCCATTTTATTAACATCAGTAACAAAGTATGGTGATAGGTAACCACGATCAAACTGCATACCTTCTACAACTTTAAGTTCTGTTTCCATACCTTTAGCTTCTTCAACTGTAATAACTCCTTCAGTACCTACCTTTGACATTGCCTCAGCAATTAAAGATCCAATACTATCATCGTTATTAGCCGAAATAGCAGCTACATGTTTAATTTGATCTGATTCATTACCTACCTTAATAGATAGTTTATCTAGTTCCGATACGACTACTTCAACAGCTTTATCAATACCACGTTTAAGATCCATTGGATTTGCACCAGCCGTTACATTTTTTAAACCAGCCGTTACAATTGCTTGAGCTAATACCGTTGCAGTAGTAGTTCCGTCACCAGCTAAATCAGCTGTCTTACTAGCTACTTCCTTAACCATACGGGCGCCCATGTTCTCAATAGGATCTTCTAAGTCAATTTCTTTTGCAACAGTGACGCCATCTTTAGTTACGATAGGTGCAAGACCTTGTCGATCAATAACTACATTACGACCTTTTGGTCCTAACGTTACCTTAACTGCATCTGCTAATGCATCAATACCGTTTTTAAGTCCGTAACGACTATCAGCGTTTAAATAGATTTTCTTTGCCATAATATAACCTTTATTTTAATTCATTAAGTAATTTAACAATCATTGACATGATATGTAACTCTTTATCTATAACTAAGGAATCTTGATATTGTGCTTCAGCTAAAATCAGAATTACACTTGCTATATGCCCTTTAGCATAATTATCGATCTCATCAAAAAGAAATCGGTAAAATGCTGTAAAATCTCTAACTTTACTATCTGCAATTAGTTGTCTAATAGACTTGAATGCATCTTTCTTACTTGTATCTGATGCTAATATTTCAGCAACAGAAGTCATGTAATTTGCTTGAACTAAACTAGTAGCATCAATTTTTAACTTACCATCGATTACCTGACGCTGACATGAATTCAATACACGACGTATATCAGGATATCCGGAGTTAATAATTGTTACAAGATCTTTATTATCATATTCAATCTTAAGAGTATCTAAAATAGATACAATACGTTTTGCTACTTCCTTTTTACTTGGCGGAATAATTGCAAATGTTTGACATCTACTTTGAATAGGATCAATAATCTTTTCTACGTAATTACATGTTAAGATAAATCTAGTAGTCTTGCTAAATGTCTCCATTAAGTTACGTAATGCTGCTTGACCATTAGGTGTCATATAATCTGCCTCATCAAGAATACATATCTTCCATTTACGGAATCCAATTGTACTTGCAAAGTTTTTAATCTTTGTACGTACCGTTTCAATATTATTTTCATCTGAAGCGTTAATGTACATAACATCTGCATCTACATTATTTGCAATGATCTTCGCTAATGTAGTCTTACCGGTACCGGCCTGTCCATAGAATAGCAAATGCGGAACATCTCCATTCTCAATATAAACCTTAACCTTTTCAATAATATGTTCATTACCGACATATCCATCTAATGTATTAGGTCTAAATGACTCTACCCATAAACTATTTTCTTGATTCCCAAACATTATGTTCTTGTTTAATTGTTTTATTTACTAACGATAACATTACTAACATTGATGACAATTCATTTTTAGGTAATACCTTATATTGTTCATCTATGCTAATATATAAACTTTCAACCATATCTCCAATCTTTTTCCAAGGATTTTCTACAATAGGTTCTACTATTTTTTTCTTTGCCATATTATTTCCCCGTACTACCGTAACCACCCTCACCGCGTTCTGTATCACTTAAATGTTCTACTTGTTCTAATTCAATTGCCGGATAAGGTATTATTACTAATTGACCTACACGCTCTCCCTCTTGGAATCTACGTACATTAGCAAAGTACTCCTTACGAGCAAACTTGTATCGGAATCTAATTTCTCCACGATAACCGCTATCAACAACCCCTACACAATTAGCTAGTACTAGATCTGTTTTAGATACTGATGACCTAGGAAATAATAATCCTACATATCCCTCAGGTATTTCAACAGCAATGCCAGTATGGTATTCTAGGAAGTTGTAATCTGGATCAACGGTGTATTGTATAGCCGTCATATCCAGGCCAGCATCTCCCGGCTTTGCATAGCTAGGAGTTACTGCCTTTTCGGATAATTTCTTAAAACGTACTTTCATATTATGCAGTTTGTAATTGAACCAAATAATAAGTTGATGTATAGTTTTGAGATGCAAATGTTACACGAGCTAAACCTGCCTGAGATACTTCTAGTTTTGCAGTCTCTGCATCTTTATTTGCCTGGAGAATTTCTTTGAATAGGTTACTAGAAAAACATACCGTATCCATATTCTTACAAGTATCTGCTTGGCATGTAACTTCAAATTTAATACGACTAGTATTAATAGAAGAATAATTTACAATAAACTCAGTTTTACCGTTCTTGCAATTAACACCAAAGTTTTCAGACTCAGGTAATGCATTCTTTGCCTTGATAAATCTACTTACAAATTCCTTGTCCAATGGTACCATAACATTCCAATCTGGCAATTGCTTTAATTCAGGTACCTGACGAATAACTGATAAGTCTGCTAACATAAATGTCATGTTAACTTCTTTATCTGAAATATCCATACTAACAGCTTTGCCGTCAATATCCTTGACATCAATCTCAACATCATCTCCTACTGCAGATAACATTTTTACCAATTGAGGTGTTGCATAAACGCCTAATGTCTGATTACCTAAGTCAATATTAGCTGATACAGAACCAATTACGTTCTGGTCATCAGTAATAAAACTACTTTGTAATGATCCACCACTTGCATTCCACTTAACTGAAGTAGTTGCGCCGGCTAGGTGATAACGGCTGATGTAATTTAATAGTTCTGTCTTTTTCATATTATATCTCGAAGAATTGAGTTATTACGTTATTATTTACCATGTCATTAGTTGTTCCACCATACTTACTATACAATTGAATATTCTTTTCATAGATATGTAAAGCCTGGTCTGGGTTCTGAAACATTTCTTCCATACTCATTAATATATTATATAAATCCGTAGGTACAACCGTTTGTAGTAATTCGTTATGACAATGTACAATTTGTTCTACCTGCTTAACCGTTTCATTATATACAAACAAGTTATTCAAGGTCATCTTCATTGTAACATCACCTTTATAGTTAGCTACCTCGCCAAAAGTAAATCCTTCACTTACTGGATGACCATATGGATTAGGTACTAGGTCAGTTGGATTATAAGGAAGATTATCACCTTTAGGAAAATACAAATGAGTGAATGTCATTTTAGTTAACTGTGGTGAATGCAAGTATGTACCATATACAGGATATTGACCCGGTGAACTAGAGTCAGTTGATACTTGTATACGACCTCCATGATACTTATTTAGCATCTTTTGAAAGAAGCTCAACATAAAGAAATCTGATATCTTTGAAATACCTAATACGTGTACATACATATTACGTTCTTTTTCAAATTCTTTATGTCTTAACATTGGTACCAAAGCGGCCATAAACAACGCTATACCTTTCTGTGTACCTCCGATCGACCAACCATTGAAATCAAAGTCCTTGACACGGTTATACCAGATATCATATTCATTAACATTGTTACCTTGTACAACATTTAAGAACTTACACTTACCCGTTTGGTTCTCAGCAAAGTATTTAAAGTTATCATAGCTAATATCTAAACACTCATAGAACTTACCATCATACTTCACGCGAGGCGGAATATCAAGATTAACTCCGATATCACAATTTTGCTCTAACCATTGAAAGATAGTTTCTTTGAACTTCGGATCCCATTTGATAGCACCAGTCGCTAACTGGAAACCACCCGAATCGCCCAATACCTTTACATCTTCTTCTAAACCATATCTTTGACGAGCATCCATCCATTTATAATGGTGACCAGCTGTAATTAGAAAATAAGGATGTCTCCATGGTTCCGGAAACTCCTTTGAATAGAAGCGGCTAGTTAATCCTGGCTTTACTTCTTTGTTATTTTTAAAGTCGCCAGCACAGCCTCCTGCTGATAATGACGGGTAGTATATTAGATTTTTCATTATAGTTCTAACTCCAATTGATTATTTTTTACTTCACTATTGATAAGTGCTTTACAATATTCTGTTTCATGCCAAATACATATCTCCTTATCAAAATCATTGGCAATGATATATCCTTCCATTTGTCTACCCAAGTCAGAACGATCAACAATATCATAATGAGTTTTAGTATTACCTAGTACATTATTTAATACCGTTAACGCATCTTGAACATCAAACGGTTTATACAATCGAGATGCATCAATAAACTCTGGGAATGATCTGAAATTAGGAAACACGATATCAGCTCCAAATGCAGTTGACTCGATAACAGTCCATGATACATAATCTTGTAATGATGTATTAAACTGTACCTTACATGTAGCTAACTCTGTATAATATTCTTGCTTAGTTAAACCTTTCAACATTTTAAATCTAGGCTGACGTTTTGCTAATGCATTCATAGCATCGATAACACCTGGTAACATACTACGGAACTCTTTGCCGGATGTAGTTACGTGCCATTCATATCGCGGATTCTTTTTCAAGAACTGTTCAGCTACTTCCATCATGAAGAATGGATTCTTTTCCTTATCAAATCGACTTGAGTATACAATTACATTTTTCTTATCCAATGTATTCCATTCAGGTAATACATCTAATGTAGCTTGTTTATGAATCGGTAACGATACAACATGTATAGGAGCTTTGAACCCAGCCGCTCTCAATTGTTCTTTATGGATAGTACTTCCTACAAAGATACTGGTCATGCGTTGATCCAATCCTAACTCATAATGACGCATCCAATATGCCATCGGATATGTAAAGTCATATTCATCAACTGATTGAGCATGTAACATTGCATATACCTTAACTTTGATATTATATAAATCCAAAGCATACCAAATAGCATCTAAACCTGGAGTCCAATAGTCTTGCAAGAAAATAACGTCACCGTCTTTAACCGTACCATCATAGATCATTTTCAAGAAGTTTTGACATTGAGTCAAACTATACTTGCCTCTACCAATTGCATCTAACACGGCACCTACTTTGATTTCTTGATCGGGATCGAACTCTCCTGGCATCGGAATAAAGTTTAAACGATCTTTGTATGCCTCAAAAGTTTTAGGCATCCATTCTTCGCATAGCTGATAAGTATATCTAGCTTTTAATGGCTCTAGGCCAAAATAAAATATATTTCTTTTCATTACTTTAATCTATCGAATTTATAATCATCTGGATTGATTTCCATTAAGTTGCATTTCATAATCTGATGAACTCGGTACCAACCAGCATCAATTGACAATGTATCAGTTTTCTTTAGTTTAGCCAAATGACTATCAGGAATACGATAGATAATATGTGCTCTATTAAATACTGACATTGGAATATGATCTAATGTATCAGCAGTAGCTTCGACCGTTACAATTTGACGAGTCTTAAGAATCATATGTACAATTGACCAATCATTCTTTTTAATCATTTCTCGCACATACTCAATTGTAAAGTATGCATGAGGATACTCTAAAATATCCGTAGGAATACCACTTCTTACAAAAACTGTTTCAACATCAGAGTATCGACCTTCGACCTCTTTACCATACCAATACTGCTCACCGTACATAACTTATTATTTTTTAATTTGACTAAATATAAATACAAACTCTTAAAAAACCTAAGAAAAACTAAAGAATTTTGCCATATTGTTATTCTCAGGAACACTACCCCAATTAAGTGCCTGATAGAAGTCATTTAGTTTATTTTGAAATGCTGACTTAAAGATTTTATCATGGTCTATATACTGTTCTACAAAATTCCATATAGGTTCTGGATCATCATATCCTTTCAATGCACATGAATCCAAGTTCAATGGATTTGTTTTTATGTAACACCATTTAATCTTTTCACCGTCCATGATCTCACGAATATTTGTAATACTATGATGCTTAAGAAGATCATTATAGTTTAATGCTGATTTAACATGGACCGGAGTACCTTTTGGTCGCATTGCAAATGGCTTAGCATGCTTAGTAGTATACTTGCTTATCTCTTTAACACCAGTAGGTGCCATGATATCTAATATCGGTAATGTCTTTAGGTTATCTTTGAAATTTAAGATCTTGGTATCCAATGCAGTCTTATCAATATCATTTAAGATATCTTTCAATACCTCAGACATGAACTTACGGAACGCTACTGGGAAACTTGATCTAACAACGTCCATACCTTTAACATCCAAACGAGATATAGTATGACCTTCCTGATTGATTAGCCATTGGGCATATCGTTTCTTGGCAATCCAAATACCTGCCTTGGCTACAAACTCTTGCTTAATATCAAATCTATGAGTATTAACATTATGGAACTTACTGGCGTACATATCATATGACTTATTGATAAATGCTTGTACTTCATTAGCTACTTCAATAGTCTTTTCTGCCATCCATTGTTCATCTGTTATATTACCATCTGGATATCGTTTCTGTATGATAGGTAATGATGAAAAGAAAGTTGAATCTGTATCTGTATAAATACAATAATCTTTTTCAACTCCTAACTCTTTCTTATAAAACATATTACCAATATCAGCCGTAAACTTAATTAACTGCTGACCCGTACTTGTTACAGCCACTGCATTATCAGGATCAAAGAATCGGAATCCGGCATTACCTAACGCTCCATAGAATGAGTTAAGCAAGATCTTCGTCACTAACTGTAATCTATCAAAGTATTCTGCCTTGGCTTTATCTCCTTCCTTTTCATACTTCTTCTTAAGATTCTTATAATCAACACGTTCTTTAAACCACTTCTCAAGAATAGATGGTATGAATCCTTTTTCATCTGTCTTATATACAACTCCATTAGCTGCAATTGAATACTTGTTCGTCTCTAGATGATTACGTAATTCTTCACTTGTAGCCCAACCAGTATCACGATATGAATAATGAGTACCAGTATTCTTTACATATTCCTTACCATCAAATTTATCTAACTTAAACAATTTCGTTTCAGGTGAAATGTTAAGTGTCATAATGATACTAGGATATAGCGAGGTTAAGTCAAGGTCGTATATCCATTTATAACGCCCCGGTACAGGTACCTTAACGTATGCTCCTAACAGATCAACACCTTGTCCTTCTTCTCTAGGTCTTTTACTTGGAGCGACAATATCTAAGCGTTTAAGATAAGTTAATGATGCGCCATCTAAGTATCTAGTAGAGAAATATACATCCTCATATGGTACATGCCCTTTATGACAAATACCTCGAGCCAAGTCTAACAATTTCATCTTGTTATCAATCTCAAGTACCAGCTCAACGTCATTTAAGTTATACTCTACATACTTATTGATATCCGTACGCATTAAATCATTAAGGTTACCATCATACTTAAGCTTACCTCTGCCTAATTCTTTTTGAGATATAGCTTCTAAAGAATAACTAGACTCTTCTGAATAAGTAAAGTTTTTATATAATGCTAAGTAATCTAAACAACTAACTCCGGAGATTCGATATCTGTTACGATGTTTCAGCCATATGACATCTTTAATAGGAGATAATGTACGGGCAATATTCTCACCTAATATCTTACACATACGATTATACAAATACGGAATATCAAAGAAATCAATATTCCATCCAGTAATAATAGTTGGCTTGATCTCATAGTAACTTAATAAGAACTGTTGTAACAATTCATACTCTGTACGACATGATGTAATTAAGTTGGTGGATGTCACTACTCCTGCCTTATCTAGCACCCATACCTTTCGATTATCGCCGGCCTGGTCATAAATTGCAATTGATGTTACTTCATTCTGAGCTTCTTCTGGAGTAGGAAATCCGTTTTCAATATCAACCTCAATATCTATAAACATGGTACTATGACCTATAGATAAATCATCTGAATCTGTATACATATCAATTAATGTTCTTGTCTCCGGATTAATATCTGCCTCGTATAGTCCTTCTTCTTCTTTGTCAAACTGAAATACTTTATCGACAGTATTACCATCTAATGCTACATACTTACCGTAACTTGATTTACGATATGCATATGGTTTATACTTGATCTGCAAATGACCTTTCTGGTCATCCCAAATATGGACAGTATTAGTCCTTTGTTGATATGCTACTGCTTGGTACATTATTTCTTATAAATGTTTCTATAGTTTCTTTTTAATCCGTTATCATCGAGTCCATATCCAACTACCCACTCATCTTCAATTTCAAAGGCATTAAAGTCAACATGATGCTTACTTCCTTTACGATGTACCAATGTAACAACTCGTATTTCGGCGGGTCGGCGATCATCTACCTTTTGTAAAATCTCTAACATAGTAGAACCAGTATCGACAATATCCTCAATAATATAAACCCGCTTACCTTTAAGATCCAATTCTAATTCCTTATAAAATTTAACACCACCGGAATTATCTTGGCCATGGTATGACTTAGGTCTAATAAAATCGATTTCACAATCCGTACCCATGTCCTTAACTAAATCAGAAAAGAACATGAACGCACCGTTTAATACACAGACTAGTACAGGTGGCAATGAATTACCACTGTTCCTATGATCTTCTGTAATCTTATGAGCTAGAGCTCTTACTCTACGCTCAATTTTATATTCAGGAATTAGTATTTCCATAACCTCTTATAAATTCATAAAACTCATTTCTTGTAGCTGGATCTTCTTTGAATGCACCAGTTAGTTTAGATGTCTTCATACTAGCTCCGCCATGTTTAACACCACGACATTGTACACAGTTATGAGTAGCCTCTACCATAACAGCTACACCTTTATTGTCTTCAATAATAGTATTAACTGCATTATGAATGGCAACTGTTAACTGTTCTTGTATTGCACCACGTCTTCCAAAATGCTCAACAATACGATTAAGTTTACTTAAACCTACAACCTTACCATTCTCACCTGGAATATATGCTACATGGATTCTACCCATAATAGTCTGATGATGATGCGAACACATTGAAGTCAATGGAATACCCCCCTCAAATACTATACCATCATATCCGTCACTAGGAAATGCTGTAATCTCCGGAGCCGAATTGAATCGACCTGCCCATAAATCATTTACATATGCCTTTGCAACACGTCGAGGTGTATCATTTGAATTAGGATCATTCTCCCAATCAACACCTAATGCCGATAAAAACTTTGCAAAGTAATATGCAGCTTCATCGATAATTTGTTGCTTTTCGTCTTGTGATAGTTTAGCATTTGGACCTTCGAGAGCTTGTTTCTTTGCCAAATGACTTGATACACCGTTAGCAAATCCTGATTGTACAGTTTCTAACGAGTTACCTAATTGTTTCTTTTCTGCCATATTATTGTTGATACATTGCGATATCAGATTCACGTACTAGTACATACTCCTGATCATCAATTTTTACTTTTTTATTATCTGTAGTGTCATTCTTATGTATCATAACAATGTCACCTGGCTTGACTGTCATTGGAATACGATCTCCGGTTTGAGTAAACAAACCATCACCTACTGCAATAACATCTGCCGTTACATAGTAACCTTCAGCTCCATTCATAAGAATAATACCTGAAGTCGTTTTTTCTTTCTTTTCTCTTTCTTTCAGCAACACCTGGTCGCCCATTGGTTTCATGTTCATAACTATTCTCCTTTTTATACACATCGTTTAGTATCAAAAGCAATGATATGCTCTCGACCTGTAAAATTAAATCCATTATCTCTACAGAAGTCCATTACCATTGGATATACTCTGATAAGTTCATCTCTATTATCACCTGGAGGCATAATATAAGTTTTATTTTTTGGAATTCCTAATGTTTCTCTAGCTTTTTCTATTTCTTCCCATACCTCAGGCATTTCCGTAGGATTACATACTGGCTTGAAATGATAATCAGAATGATAAGCAATCATCTGTTTCATCACATCATACTTAAGACGAAACTTATTATGTTGATCTATCATACGCTGATCAGTAGTAGCTCCTTTAGGAGTTGCAACGCCGACCTTAGGTACGCTATTACTAAACTTAGGTGACAATGAAATCAATCCAATTGGATAATCTGTTTCAATGAAATGACTACCTTCCGTTTCCATTGTAATTAAAATACCACGTTCATTAGCAAAATGAGTTAATTCATTTACTAGATCAGGATGCATAGTAGGTGAACCACCTGTTAACATCATTTCTTTGATATCTGGACGATCATCATACATCTTTTTGATATCATTAAAACTAAATCCTCCTTTCTCTGGATGAATACTAGTATACCATGAATCACACCATCCGCCTTCTCCGAACCAGCATCTATGAGTACATCCGGTAGTACGTACACATACGGTTGGCATACCAGAACGGCTACCCTCTGACTGTACACAATAATATAATTCTACTATTGGTAACTGTTTATTATAATCTGTTATTCTACCTGGTTTCATATTTCTTCGTAAATTGAACTGTTACTATCATTTTCAAAACATTCTACTTTAATACATTTACATCTACCAGCATCAGTATTAGATAATACCTTATTGAAATGTTCATATACTAAACGAGCACAACTCTCCGCTCCCATTTTATCTAGGAAGTGCACTTTACATATACCTTCCATTTGCATAGATTCAAACAAATCACGGTAAGGATCATCCTTTTGAATTAATGTTGTATGATCCCACATATGATTCATCCAATCTTTTAGTCCATTACCCTGAGGCGGAGTTTTAAATCCACCATAATCAACAATCCAATTCATATCATCTAATTGGTTATCAATATCTGGCTCATTACTAGCAAACCATACTTTGAACTTCAAAGCATAACCATGTAATAGTTGGCAATGAGAATGTTGTGCTTTCCATTGACGAATAGCGACAGAGTAGTTTTCGAATAGCTTTGTTGAGACATATCTTGTCATATACACCTTTATTTTTTATAAGTCCAAGCGAAATAGTATTTTTTACCATGTAACAAATGCGAAGCTGTATTAGCAACTTTACCTGCAAATTCTGACATATAGCTATGCATAGTACTGTCATCACTGAAGATAGTAAAGTTGTTAGCACTCTTATACAATTCATTAAAACTCTTTCCGGAATGCATATAAGACTTTGCATTCACTGTTTCATAACACATTGTTTTAAGATACTCTTGATCATAAAACGGTAACTGCTTCATATCGAAGGTTACTTCTACATCTTTGAATTTAAACATAACTTATTATTTTTAATTTATCTAAATATAAATACTTTCTTTTATTATTCCAAATTTATTTTCTATTTTTTTCTCCATGTAACAACTTCATCAATTTGCTGTTGAGTCCAAAAGCTATAATAATTTGTTTTACTTAATTGTCGACTTTTACTTGTTAGATCACTGAGTGATTGTATAATCCAAAGATATGCATGTTCAAATGTTGATACTACACCATTAATATCCATAGGTGATCTAGGGTCATTATCAAGTATAACAATATCCTGCATTTTATATTTTTGATTTAATTCCATAGTATGATTAACTAAATACTCCATATCATAGTTCATATAATCATCTATTACAAGTATAGTAACATCATTTTTAGTGATATCAATATCATCTAATATACTAGTAACACTATTTACATTTGTATACTGTATATCATATGACTTTTGTATGATAGCTTGTCTTGCATATGGACATATAGCAAACCCACCAAGTTCTGTTCTAGGCATTTGTATAAATGCCATCCACTCATTTAGCTTGTTTATCATCAGTAATTGGTCCACCGACTACCCATGCATCACAGGTACGTTTAGCAGCACATTTGAATTTTAAGAATCTACAATATCCTAACTCGCCAGCTTCAATAACATCATGAGGATCTTCAGTTCCTTGATCGTCACCGATACCAATAGCAATACAATTCAATGTTTTACTAGTAATATCAAATGCAGCACAATTACCACATAATGATTTTTTAGCATCTTCTGGCGAATCTAGTTTCCATTTCTCTTGCTTATCAGCCCAAAATGATTCATTTGGTTCATTTGGGTTCAACGGACCGTAACCATATTCATTGATACCCTTTTGTCTGTTTTGTAAGTTTACATTGATATCTTGGGTAGCAATAGGACATTTTGCTGCTTCATTTTCACGAATTAAAGTTGTTAATTTAATCATGTTATCCTTTATTATAAATATCAGTATATGGGCAATGACGACATCCGTTACTGCAACAATATCCCCGTTTACGCAGAAAGTGGGCGGTAAAAACTACACGCCCATTTTCCTTGTAATAATCTTGCATTGTCTCTTCCATATGGAGTTGACTTATCCAATCATCAGGTCTCATTACTTTATCTCACAAGCTCCACCGGCACATGCTAACTCACCCGACAAATCTGTATTGTCATCTAATTCAATTACCTTCGACAAATCAATATTATGAAGTGACTTCATCATAGAATGGAATTGTTCCTCTGTAATATCTTCGAATGGTGCTTGTTTATATGTACCGCCATCATAAGGAAGTACTGACAAACCATTATAGTAATCACGATTATCCCACATCCATTGACCGGCCGCGTCCCATTCATGTTCACGTAATGAAACTGTCGCTGATACATTATGAGTATTGTTACCAGTACGATGTCCAGGTCTTACCCATTCTGTAGTAATACGTTTAATACGATCTAATAATTGGAATGGCGATTCTGTTCTTAAGATAGCCCCATCCGGTGCTTTCTGTGGTATTGAAATAACTGCAGTGTCATGAGGACGGAAGTATTCATCTTCAATTAACTCTGGATGATAAATTGATAGATATGAATAAATAGCTTCATTCTTACCTACTCTAATTCGACGAATATAATAATCATTATGCCATGCATGAATACCAGAGCTAGTACCTAATGTTAATGATGTAGTACCGGCCGGTTTAACGGTAGTTGATCTTGCAGCGGAATTAATACCTAAGATTGATGCTACACGAGCATTTTCTTCTTTAACTGCCTTAGCAGCTTCTTTCATATTATATCCTAACACTGTACCAGATCCAATACCAGTCATTGATACTCCAATCAATGCATCCTTTTCAGTAGTACGTCTCCATACCGGACGAAGATAATGGAAGTCTGTATAACCTGCTTGAAGTGTTCCAATAAACGCAGCTGCCTTAACTCTGTTATTCAAATCTTCTTGAGATTCAATATCTGATACATTTACTTCACATAAGTTACAGAACTGATAAGGACGAAGTGCAATTTCACAACATGGATTAGTTCCCCAATCTTTATCATTGGATAAATAAATACCAGGCTCTCCAGCACCACTCAATTCAACACGCTTCCAAAGATCCATAAAGAACTCTTTAGTAACTTTATGGCGTATCAATACTGCCGAATTATTAGCACGTCCTCTTTGTGGATTAAGTTCCCACCAAGCTCCAGACTTACAAGCAATCATCTCATCATCATCTGCACTAAACAATGATATGAGAGCTGCGCGACGTATACCCCCAGCCAAAACAGCGTCTGCAATGTGACATACCACATCGTGCACTTCAATAGGTGATAATTTTTCTCCATCTTCTTTTGAATCTAAAATACCTTGAATTTTAATTAAACATTCTTTAAGTGGTTGTGGTCCTGGTGCTTTACCGCCTGACGTAACCAAACGGGCTCCTTTTGCACGGATATCAGAAAAATCAAATTTAATTTTTGAACCACCTTGGTAATATGATTTCATTAATGCCTTAACAGCATCTGCCCAACCTTCGATACTATCAGCAATAAGGAATCGACGTTCTCTATCCATATTCGGTTTACGTATCTCTGGTAATTGCTCAGTATGGTGACGTTGTACTGAATACCCTACACCCGTACCGCCTAACAATAGGAACATTACTTCACCGAAAGCCCTCCAGTCATCAATAGGAAGATAAGCACAATTATATATACGATTAGGTGATATTTCAATTGGCTTACCACCAAATTGCAAACTACGCATGGACGGTAAAATCTTTTTATCATAAACGTACTTATATACTTCTTCAATTTCATTGCTTAAATTTGGATATTTCTTTTGATGCATGTTTTTATTTCTGGTCACTAGCTCTTCCCAGGTCTCTCTGCGATGTAACTCTGGAATATACTTAGCATACTTCATATGCACAGTAATATCAGAGAGTATTTCATTAGATACGTTCATAATGTTCCCTTAAAGTTTAATTAATCTTTTGTTATAAATTGTTTTAAAACTACGTAATTTTATACATAAATATGCCGTCGTCATTGCTATCTGTTTGCTTTTTGTAACTTTTTCTTAACTTTTTTATTCAAAGTCATTATTCTGAATTTCTTGGAATTTGCGGGCTAACATCTTACGAGCTAACTCATTTCCATTATCCATTTGCTTCTGAGCATCCTTACCTTGCACTGATGTATCAGCGTATATGTTAATCTGTCCATTACTAGTATTCATTTTACTTGGCAATGTAATACCATCAGGACCGAAACGATTCTTAATGACATGCCATCTACCAGTACCGGCTAACTTGTCTTGCACCTTACGAGATAATGATATAACAAAGTCAGCTACCATTACCTTACCATAAGACTCGGCAATCTTCTCTGCCCCGATAACATCCTCTTCCAATGCCGATCTATTTGCTTGAGATGCTGTCCATACCGGTACTTCATACTCTCCTGCTAATCCTCGGAGGTCTTCATATATACCTTCCAACTCATGTCGTTTCTCTTGACCATGACCTCTTAACAAATCAGCATAGTCAACTATAATGACATCTGGCTTCTTTCCTTGCATTATACATTTTTCAATATGAGCTTTCAATCCTAATACTGATATTGTCTTGGTCGGATAATATTTGATAATAAGTTCGCCGTTTAGTTTACTTAAGTCAGACTTAACTTGATCTTGATAATGTTTCAAGTTCTGATTAGCAATACCAGTTACTACAGAGTCATAACGTAAACCTACATATGCTTCATTCAACTCCAATGTATAATGAACAACTGTCATTCCTTTCCTAAGCGCATGCGCTCCTATATTAATAAGTCCCCAAGACTTACCAATACCTGCAGGAGCTACAAATACTCCTAACTCACCTTTACCTAATCCACCTGAAGTCAATTCATTAACTATTTCCCATGGCGTTTCTTTTGTATCACGAACAGACTCTGTATATCGTTCATCTATACTAGTCATGTAATCATGACCTATCTCTTTATCGCCACCAGCTTTCAAAGCATTATCAATTTGCACTTTGATGTCATCATATCTACCTACCTTAAGTAAGTCGACTGCCGATAAGATAGCTTTTTTGATTTCTTGATTCTTACAAAAATCTAACGCTTGCTGTTTAATAAACTCTAGGTCATCTGCTTGAGTATATCGGAATGCATCTTTAAGATGTTCTTTAATTTGGGTTGCAAGCACTTCATTAGATACTTCATGAAGTTTTACTTTCATAACTTCTAATGTTGCACTTGTCTTGTATTGCAAATGATACTCTAAAATTGTATTTACAATCCACTCGTTAGCTTCACTCTCAAAATACGAGGCTGATAATATATCAGCAATTTGTTGTAAAAATGCTTTATCTGTAAATAAAGCGGTAATAACTTTTATCTGAAAAGCATAACCGTAGGCACTTAATCTATCTGTCATACTTTATTATATAAACAATTTTTTAATAAATCAAATATTTGCATAAGCATTTAAGGTATTAAATGCTGTTAACCAAGTATCCACATCTTTAATAATGGTATACATTTTATCCATCATGAACATTTTCTTGAATTCATATACATTGGTCTTTGATACTGGATCATTAACAGTATTAATGGCTAGCATCTTGGCATTACCTGGAATATCAACATTCTTAAGTTGCATTAGGTTGTAATTGAGTTCTAATGTTTCTTTGCTGTTTAATACTGCTTCATGTATACGAGTCGGTTTATCTTGTCCCTTAGCATAGTCCATTATATCATCAATACTTATTTGACGATCTTCTGTCATGATTGGAAAATGCTTGAGCATTGTTTTTAATGCTACGCCGTTAATGCCAGGTATGTTATCTGACTTATCACCTATAAATGTTCGATACATTAAATAGTTCTTTGACGGAATACCTAGTTCTTCTTCTAATCGTACTGGATTATATAGAATCTTCTTAACCGGACTCCATACATTGATACGATGATTAACTAGTTGTAAGAAATCTCTATCTGTAGATACAATAGTTACCTTTTGTTCATCTTTAGTATAAATTTCATTGGCAATATATGCTATAATATCATCAGCTTCAACATTATCAACTGCTAATGTAGTTACTGGCAATACTTGTAGATATTCAATAATACGACCAAATTGGCGTTTCATTGATAATGATTCGTCTTCAAGATTTGCAAATTCTTGGTATCGGTTGAATTGGGTCTTAACGGCTCGGTTAGCTTTGTATTGAGAGTAAACTTTCTTACGTCTCGCAGAACCACCCTTACCGTCAAATACTACAATACATCTAGTTGGCTTATAGTCACGGATGACCGAAGCAACGGACCTTAAAAAGCCCGTTACTCCGCCAATATGTTCACCGTCATCGTTTAATGCAGGTACTGCAGAAAATACTCTGATGAACGTATTCAATCCGTCAATAATAAGTATTCTACTGTTTCGATCAGTAGTCTTATCACTGGTATGTTCCTGTTCAACTTGTTTTAAGATTTCAAGATATCTAGTCTTCATGATTCTTCACTAATAAAGTCCTCGTCAATTTCAATGTCATCAATTCCAATAGAGCCTGCTTGGTAACGGAAGATATATGCATCACAAATAGCTTTGTATATTTCATCCATTAGGGTCTTATCCTTTTCCAACGCTCCTTGAAAATCTTTTGATAAGAACTTAACAGCCGTACCATTCTCTCTTGTATAAGTATACCAAGCACCTGCCTGACTAACTAACTTATACTCTTTCATCACTTCCAACCATCCACCGTAATTATCAATACCAGACTCAAAGTAAATATCATAATCAATAGACTTCAAAGGAGGTCCCATACGATTCTTAATTACTTGAGCTCGGGTCTTGATTCCAATGATCTGCTCAACACCTTTAGCATCCTTAGCCTTGATTTGACCTATAGACTTAAGACGAAGACGTACAGAAGCATGAAATGGAATAGCCTTACCACCAGAGGTAGTCCATGGATCACCAAAACTAACTCCTAGTCGAGATCGTAACTGATTGGTAAATAGTAGACATATCTTCTCACGAGCAATCATATTGGTAATTTTACGCATACCTTTTGATAAGATAATGGCTTTGCTAGTTGCCCAACCATCTTTATCAAATTCGGCTGCCATTTCTACCTTTGTAGATGCGCCCATGACCGAATCGACTACTATAGTAACCAATCGATCCTTGTTCGATTTACGTACTGATTCAACAATAGATTCAATAGCTTCAAAGATATCTTCCATAGTTTCCAATGGAACATATAACATTTTAGTTAAATCAATACCGATAGCTTCAAGAAACTCACTGCTAACTGCACTCTCGGTATCAATGTAAACTGCCAATCCTCCTTGTCTCTGTGTATCAGCTAATGCATGAGTAGCCAATAACGACTTACCAGAAGCTTCTAGACCAGTTATCTCAGCGATACGACCAATCGGAAAACCACCTCCTGGACGATTTGATATAGCTAAATCAAGCATACTTGAACCTGTTCCTACCCAACCGGATACATTAGAAGGAGAATCAACATCTCCCTCTAAAAAGTATGCGGTCTTGTATCCAGATCCTTTAAATTTTTTGTTCAGATTACTAGCCAATTCACCGGCTAATTCATCCGACAGATCACTTTTAGATACTGCCATTTTGTAACTCCTTTAAAATATTATTCGTTAAACAATTCATCAAACGCTGCACTTACGTCATCAACTTTACTTACATTAGGTGAAAATGGTGCTTCATCTTCATCATGAGATGCAGTCGATACAGATGTATCAGCATCATCATCACTAGGATTCAACCATTGCTCCAATGCTTCTTTAAGTTCATTGTAAGTCGGTTCTTTGAAAATTTCTCCGAGATTTGGTTGCTGTTGAGCGATCTTTTCAGCAATATTACGATCCGTAGTCAATGGTGTTGTATTTGGTTTAATACGTAAAGTTGTCTTTGGATATGCACCACCTTCGGCTGGTGTAAATTCAATTACAATATCACGACCATTCATTGGATCGGTTAGATCACCGTAATCTGGGTCAGCAATGAACCCTAATAATTCAGCATAGACTGTCTTACCAAAACCCCAGAATTTAACACCTTCGGACTCTTTACCACGAACAATGATAGGAACATAGCAACGCATTTTTGGTTCTAGTTTCTTACCTAATTTCCATTCATCTGAATTACCTGAAGATTTAAGCTTGTCAGCAAATTCCACTACTGGATCTGGATTGCCATGAGTGATCGGAGATAAGAAATTCTTCTTACCTAGATCATAATGGAAATAAAGTTCTTGAAATGGATTCTCTTTGTTGTATTGATAAGGTACAATACGAATTTGCTGCTTGCCCGGTTCAGGCTTCCAAAGATTGTTCTGACGTGTAGTCTGTGTTTGTAATTTGTTAAGTTTTGCTTTAATAGCATCTAAATTAATAGCCATTTGTTACTCCTTTTTTATTATTGATTATTATTAATTTGCTTTAAATATAAGTACTTACTTTTCATTAAACAAGAAAAAAGTGAAATATTTTTATTTATCATTTGTTATTTTATATAAATATATCCTTAGCCAATAAAAAAGCCGGATGAAACCGGCTCTAATATTCTGGGGGCGTGTAGTTTTATTATTTATTCTTATTTAAGAAAGCAATTACATCTGGTATTTCATTTTTAAGGATAAGCATTTCGCTATGTACTTGACCTCCGTTAGGGTCTAATTTTTGAAGTAGTACACCTCCTTTATAGTTTTTTAAAATAAAATTTTTGTCAGGCCCAAGTTTAACTGTAGCTTCCTTTAAGACGTTTTTAACCTCTTCACGGATTAGTTTTTTAAACTCTGATGCTTTCATGTTATTACTTTATATATATTTTATTTAAAAGTTACTTTTCTAGCGCCTGCAAACAAAGACTTTAGTTTAGACTTCATTTGACTATCTGGCTGTCCCGGTAGTTGAAATACAAATCCACCTTCTTCAGTTGCCATACTCTTTATTCCCGGAACAACTCGTTTAGCAGCTGCCAATAAAGTTTTTTCTAACTTGCTAACATACTGGTCAATTTGCCTTCCCTCAGCATCAGTTTCTGGCTGGGCTGTAATTTTCGGACGTCCGATTATCTTTTCTGCTACAGTTGGTATCATATAATCTTCAAAATCATCAAAGTTAGCATACGGATCTGCACCTATCTGTACTGTTACAGAATACATACGAGATTGTTTTTTTGATGTACCAGTTGATAAAATTGCATCTGATGCATCAGTTGGTAATCCATAAAGCTCTATAGAATCATTTCCGCCGTAATAAACCCTAACGTCACCTGGCTTCTTACTATACTCAGCTGTCCCTGCACTATATTTTGCATCTGTTTGCAGCAAGTTAATTAAGTTGCCAACGTTAACGTCTACTATAGCATCTCCGTCTTCATTTGGAGCTTGTTTTACGGTAATAAATTTTCCGAAAAATTTATCTGCCAACTGCATTTCTTCACCGTCTTTACCACTAAATATAGAAACGTTTGCCTTTACATTGCGTAATGTACCGGTAGCAGCTTCTTTTAATACTCTGCGAATCTCTTCACGGATTAAATTTTTAAGTTGTATTTTTTTCATGTTTTCCTTTTATGTTTTAAATAAATATATTACAAATCAATTCGCTTATGCATTTTCAATTGCACATGCCTTAATGCATCATCTGAAGTTAATAGTATAGAATTGCGATAAGCATTCCAGTTAATAATAAATGTCTTATCCAGTATACCGTTATTAGCTTCACGTATGATTACATTTAAAGCATTAACTGTATACATGGTATTGGTTTCTTTTTTACGGTGTACCAATATTGTATTTGGTATACGCTTGGTATCCGCAGTTTCCACATTGAATGTTATGTACATGTCATTGTAAACATTATCATCAGCAAATACAAATAACCGACGTTCAGATATAGTATAAGATGATATGATATAATCAAGTATTAAATCTAAATCTTTACGATGTGCAAATGTACATAATAGTTGTGGCTTCACTAATCAACCTCTCTTACTTAACCTAACGCCATTTGCGCTTTAATAAATTCATATTTACTGGCTAGACGCCCAATCATCATCTTTCCCATATTTTGTGATATACCATATATGATAAAATCTTTCGGAAAACCTAAATATGGTTTCGGATTACCTGATAAATAATAAACAAAGCCTGGCAATCCATCATCAATAAAGTATGCATGTTTACGATCATTAAAATCTTTTGGTAATAACTCAGGGTCTTGTACCATTGGCGATTTTATAATTTTAAGAATGTTATATAAAAATACACGAATATCTTTTTTTGCCGGAGTAGATACTTTAATACTTACTGATTGGTCCGATTTTGCTTTTTGTATCTTTGTAGCATCATCAGTACTAATAAAAAACTGACCTTCTGCTTTCGATGTTTGTACAATTAATTTAGCTGTATTTACTAAATCTTTATTTTTACTTATTGTTTTACCTAATCTGTTTAGTTCTTTAAACCCTAGGTAATGTAATTCAATTACGCCAGATGGTAATTCAGCTGCTTTTGATACACGATCAAAGAAATTTTCAGATGTAACGTCTTCTTCACCTTTTTTCTTTTTTGCTTTAAAACCATCACCACGGAAGTTAACTGTTAATACTTTCATGAATTCATTTGATAACGATTCAGAATTAAATACTTTATTAAGATTTTCTATAATCGTAGCATCCTCTCCGCCATTTAAACCAATACCTTCTAGTAATTCATAGAATTTTTTAGTTTCTTTGACATATTTAAACTTGCCACCGAAGCCAGATTTGGCCATACGGATGTTATCCGGGTCTTCTTTTACTTCCCAAGTAGCACTAGGTAATAGTAAATCCTTCTGCTCGGTACCTCCGGAAGCAGCTCCTTTAATTGCTAACACAGCCATCATTTCACCACGACCCATTCCCTGTGGTGCAATATCAAAAAATTCTTTAAAATTTTCCCAGCCACCATTAATATATTGTTTTAATGTATATGTCTGAAACAAATCATTCCATTGTATCTGCTGATCTTTACTAGCTGTTGCTACGATTGATTCTATTTTTCGATATGCCTCATCACGTATACTACCATTATCATAAACCTTTTGCATGAATTCTTTACCAGCTGGTGTTAAAGCAGGTGTTAATGCTTTTGCTTCGTTAATAACTGGTTTAAACCCACCACTTTGATATTCATTAATTACTTGATCTAAGACTTTAAGTTCTTTTTCAGTATATGGCTGTTCGGCATATCCTTTTGGTAAACGATAAAACCATTCAGTAATTACTTCATCCCAATCAATATTAACTGGCTTAGGTGTTTCCGTAACAGTATTATTAACCGATTCAGAAATTATATCTGCCTGTGCTTGTATAGGCTCCGGATTCAGAATATTATCTAAATCAAGTAAATTAACCAAAGTATCTTTCTTCATAATGTAATAAATCTAATTTATTTGATGTATCAACTAGCTGCGCAGCATTTAATAGATCTGACATTTCTGCAATAGACCCATTCTGAATATCTACATATCCTTGAAGGAAATTAAATGTCATTAAATGAGTATCAAACATTTGACGTGTCCAGGTCATATACTTGTTACCTAATTGGTATTCAATAGCATATGATTTGTTAACAACATCAATTAAATGAGCAAACTCACCGTTAAATTTTATAGATGGCAGTAACGGAGTAGCATTCCAATCTACTATATACTTTTGTAACTTCTCAGCATGCTCTAATTCTGCAATTGCTTCACTAGCAAAAAACGCTGCCGCTTTAGTATATCCAACTCCTTGGCACCAGTTAGCAGCTCCTCTATAAAAATAATGAGCGGCATATTCTTCTGCAATTGCAGAGTTAAGTACGTTCACAATTTCTGGTGTCAATGTTTTTGGTAACATAACACTATCTTGTGACGATACTACTGTTTGTACTGTTGATTTTGGTAATTCGGTCATAATTCTTTTTTTAATAAATATCCAACAAAACTTTTTATAGTTATAAATATTTAACTAAGTCGGTTAGTCATATCATGCATACTGTCATAGTCTACTCCAGCTTTTAGTTTAACTGGATATTGACCATTATCTGATAATGTGTTCTTGATATCACATAATACATGTTTACCATCGGTCATATCAAAATCAAATAAAAATGAATCGTATGTATACAATACTAATCGGCTTTGATAGTTTATTAGTAAGTTATTTACAGCTAAAACTTGTTTGATATTATGTTCTGTTTCAGTTGCCTGTAACAAATAGTTAAACAATTTATTGGCATTCATATCATGCAGATTATTTTTAAACATTCTCCGTTTATATATAGGAGTAGTTATGTAACCTGATACTTTGAATTCTTTCCATAACTTGTTAATGAACTGACGTACTTTGTTAAAGAATGGTATCTGAGCAAAGTCATCATCAATACCTCCGTACAACAATCGGAATGTTATTTGTTTGCTTTGGTCATACTGTTCTTCTGATAAATCATCCGTATCAAAATACTGTTTACCAAAATAAGTATGAACTGAACCAGTCGGTAATGTATATTCAATTAAACTGGCAATCAACCGTACATGATATGCATCATAATCATATTCAACTAACATACCTTTTGCAAATCTACTCGAGTATATTTTACGACTACCATCTTCCTTATTCATAGCTGCATAGTTAATACCACCAAACTTATTACTAGGACGACCTGTACTTGTATATAAATTATATTCGGTATGAGCTAGTTGTTTTGTTGACTGATATAATCCATACTGTTCAATATCACCAAATGCTTTACATACGGATATATCATATGTCTTATACTCATCAGATATCTCAACTGTATTATATAGTTTTAGAAACTCTATACGCATGTTAACACATCGTTCCAGATGACGAGTTATTGGTAACCAATCGTTTGTATTGGTTTCATTATGCCACCACTTGCTCCACATGTCATGAGCAGCAGTATTAGTTTCATCTAACGGTAACATTTTATTGGTATGCCACCAGGCAAACAGATCGGCGTCATAACATGTATTACCGTACGTATATTGGAATCGCTTTTTACCTAATACAAAGATATTATGTTGACTTGTAAGGTGTTGTAGTTGTTCGGATTTGAGGTTCAAACAATCCATATGATGGAATGGAACAATGTAGTCTTCATTATCAGCTATACTATATATGTAAACAAAACTAATTCTATTATTTACATAATGACGATACTTGTCAGAGTATACCGGAATCCAGAAGCTATCACCAGATCTTAAAGACGCTTGAACACGTTGGAAGTCAATATCAGATTCGATTATCATTTAGCTAAATATAAGATCAATATCTTAATTTACCAAATGTTACTGATAAAATTCTAAAAGGTCTGATAAGTATGTACGTATATAAGGAACTTTACGTGATGCAACTGATACAACTCTACTATTCGCTCGTTGTACTTCATCTGTATTACCAGCAATTGTCCATTCCAATGATATCATACGCCAAATACGTGCATTAATACCTTTTTTATTTGATACATTAGCTGCTTGCACTTGTTTGGAATCAACTTCAATAACAATATCTTCATTGCGTTTACAGGCAAAATATCGTTTAACTACACCTTTTTTACGATCATCTGCTGTAGGTACTAAAACGTAATGTTGCGGATCTGTATGATTATAAAAAGCTGCTCTAGTAAGTTTAAAATATATACCATTATACTGGGAGTTAAAGTATTGTGCCGGCACCATTAATAATTCTATACTATCCGATGTGTACTTATCACCACTATATATAGCACCGTTTGGATATATATGTAGATATCCAACATATTCTCGACGATCATTTACATTGGCAATAATATATTCACCTCCAGCTGTATAAGCTTTTTTTATTTGACTAGGAGGCATATGTAATTGTGGTAACATTCTTATTCCTATTCTAATCTTTCAAATACCGAATTATTTGGGTCAGTTGTACTTGAATTAATATTCTCATTCTGTATTTGGGTTGACATTTGTGTCTGTAAACTTTCTTGGGTATCAGCTGATGTAACGCCATTGCCAGTACTACTAACTGATTGGTATAAATTATCAGGTGCCATACGTAACAATGTTTTTAATGATGTTTCCCAACGACCGCCTTCTACATACTGATGCTCTACCTCATGTACTGTAAAAATTATACGTGTTCCACCTACTGGTGTTTTGTATCGACTAGGCAATTCATTAACTGTTATAGCATCACCAAAACGAAATCCGTCTAGGCCACGTATAATTAATGTCAATTCTAACGGATATATACCAGTAGACTGTTCTGCTTTTTCTTTGGTATTTTGTTCTGTAATTAATCGCGTTAATACACCTTTAGCCGCATTAACATCTTCATCTTTAAAAAACCCATATGCTAATCGTGTACGTGCATCTGATAAATCTGTCCATGTAGGTAAACCTTTCTTAGCAGCTGTAGTGTCATCTTCTGATGCTTGTTGTCTACCAACAGCTGCCGTACCTGATTCGTCCCCGTCAGTACCAGGAGCACTTCCAAATGAAGCCGCAATTAATTCCTGAGTAATTTTACTTTTAACGATTAGGCTTATTGTAGTACCGTCTAGACGCGAAAAGGCTACTGGTGTAATTACTTCGGTTGTTTGATCACGAGCATTTACAATTGCAAATTCGGTATGTGTCGGCGTTGTTTTATCATTATCAGTACGTAATCCTAAATCAATAGCACCGCCTGTTAATTCTTTAATAGTAGCAAAAATCTTTTTGAAAAAACTTTGTATTGATATTTTAGCTGGATTTTTTTTCTCTAATGTACTATCAGTATTTTCGCCACCTAATTCTTTTAATATAGTTTCTAGTATATCAACATTAATAAAAATACCACCTAACTCTCCGCCTGATACACTACATGCTTGTAATGCCGGTAAAGCATATCCAGGATTACTAACAAAATCAAATGCATTTCGACCAGGCTGACTTTCTGCCCCTTTAGGTATATAACTACAATATGCCGGATCCGACCATGGTAAGAATACTCGAATTGGATCTGCACTATATAAACCAAATGTACTACCATCCGAAGTTTTATATGTTACAGTACCTCGAGGTTCACATGTAATTTTTATTGAACTAAGTGCACCTTCGCCAGGTTGATAATATGTATTTATTAAATGTACAATTCCTGATAATGTAACATATATTAATGACGGCATATTTACTGATTGTTCTGGAGCTTCATATACTTCTGATGCTGTTTTTAAAGTTAAGAACATTGCATTACCAGGAGCATCATCTGTAATCGATCCTTGGCATCCATGCTGTATATCAAAATCTATAGACGTTAATGCATTTGTCTGAGATTGCACACGCCAATGAATATAATCAGTTATTGATTGTATCTGTTTAGTGTCATTATTCCAGTTATAATCTGATACGAATGTTGTACCTGGAAGAGCTGTCGCAAATGCAGCGTCACCTATATTTACAGATTCTACCGTTGCTCCTGCTCCTATACCCCTAACAGCTAAAAGTATTGTACCATCATCTTGTAAAGTAAATGCTGGATCAATTATACGAAATTCCCAGGTTTGTGATATTTCAGCAGCTGCTACTGAATAACCTGGAGGTGCTACTTGTTCAAATTGTATTGTTAATCTTTTATTCTTATCAATAAATCCAAAATCTTTTTCTACAATTTCAAAAGCATCCCAACCAATACATAATATTTCAATCTGACACTTTCTGGCGGTCATATAATCGCCAGACTCTGAAATTGATACTTTTGTTAATTTTATACGTTTATCCGTACTTGGAAAGTATTTAGTACCATTACATGTAATCGTAACATTTACTTGCCGAGACAGAGGTGACCAGTTTTGTTTACGATAGTTAATCGCCTGCTGTATCGATGGATTAGGTGACTTTAAAAAGAAATTTTCCATAACTTATTATCTATCAGCTTCTATTTGTTCTAAATACACACGTAAATCTGTTATTGGGTTTGGTATACGTATCTGTAAACCTGGTGGTATTATTAGTGATCCTTTACCAAGATTATTCGCATCGGCAATAATCCACCATAAATGAGGATCGTTATAAAACGTATTTGCCATTAAATCCAAACGATCACCTTCACGTGAAAATATATACAAATCAGTTGATGTAACTGGCAATGATGGTAATCGGCTAGTTTTAAATTTATTTGACTCTGTTTTACTGTATCTATATCTATCCATAGTTATTATCCTATTACTGGCAATGATGTTGCACTTGACGGTATTATTGAAAACTCACAATCCACTGTAATATAATATGGATACTGATAATTAGGTGTTATTTCCCATGGCGATTCATTATCAATATCAAACGATATACTATCCATAAATACTGGCATTGACCGTACAATACTGCCTACTGTTAATGTTGTACGTGTAGGGAAGATAACATTATTAGTATATACCGGCGATGATAGCTGTTGTAATCTTTTTATTTTTTTCCAGTTATCTTCTAATTCTGTCGGAGATTTTGCTGCTATCATAAAACCTAAACCAATTCCACGCTCATGGGAACTATATGTTTTTTCTGCATATGCTTCCATAGCCCCTTTAAGTTCATTCGTTGAAAACTGATTACTAAAATTTAGACTACTTAAATATGCATACAATACTACATTACCTATTTTTAAAGTAATATAATTTTTATTTGTTTCAGTGATTCGAGTTGTATCTTTTTGTCCAGAGATCTGCGTTGTTGTATATGTTAACAACTTTTTAGCAATTGGAGTATCTTTTGCTTGATACCCTGCACCGTCCATAGTCGGATCTATAATTTTTGTTATAGTATTTGAATGTGTACGATTTTTTGCTTTTGGTATATTACCATATGCCAATGTTTTATAAGTAGCAGTATCAACGATATCACCTTGCTGACGTGTTTGATTGCTAGCCGCTTGCTTAATTTCACGTTGTGGTATTGCAGTAAAATTAGTATCAGTTTCAATACGTTTACGTAATGAATTTTTACCATATGGACTTGTCAACGAACCGTTATCACCTTCACGTTCATCAACTATGGTAGGATCTGTCTGACTTTCAGTGCCATCTGTATACGGAGCAATATAACCATACTGAGTAGAAAATGTACGACCACGACTGGTATCAGTATCGCGAAATAGTTCTGTTCCTAATTTATATGTATCATATTCAAAACGTTTACTAAACTTAGTTTCTCCGATACCTCCGACAGAGTCAGGTCCTAATGGTCCTGATAACGGAGTCCAGTATGGTGTCACACCGTCTTTACGAGTACCTAATAATAAAACTAAACGGTTCTGTTCAACATCAAAATCGGCTTGGGCAGCTGCACGTATTTTACGTAATCTATGTATATCACTATATTTTGATGTTTCATCATCGACTGGTAGTAGTCCATGTTTTTTAAATCGCAATCCCAATGGACTTCCTAATGCTGATGCTAATGTATTAGCAGGACTACTTAATTTTTGATTTGTAGCTACATTTTTATTTATAAGTCCGTTAACACCTTCTGTATTAGGCGACATTAAATGTAGTAATTGTTGTTTAGCTATAAATGCAAGACCTTGAGGTCGTATCAACATTTTACCTAAACGAACTGCATCATTCAAAATACGATCGCCCATTACTAAAGGACCTCCTCGAGGAATATCTAGTAATGAAGATATTACACCTGCAGTAGTATCACCGAATCCCCAACGCTGTGGTTTAGATGAATCATCTTGCTGAATACCTCTTAATATGAACGGCGGTTTTGCATATCCGAATGGATCATATGCTTCATCACGTACTTTGAATTTATTGTACATGTCATCTATAGGAGATGATGTAGTATATGTATTAGCTAATCCACTATTAGATTTAGCATTAAATACAGTTTCATACCGATTACCGTCATGAAATCCAGTACGTTTAATATCAAACTCATGAGTCTCACCTTTTGGTCCAATTGGAAATTTTGTACCTGTACCTAATTGACTACGTCGAGTTGCAGTACCATAATCAAATATATTAAATGCATTACTAGATACTTTTGGTATAAAGGCATTACTTTGAAATCCAGCATTATCAAATCCTCGAGGAGCAACAGCACTAGTTAAATCACCCAGATCATAATTAAATCTTGTTTGTTCAACTGATTGTTGAGCTTGAAATCCGGCATTAGTGCCATACCATGATAAGTTAGATGTTAATTCACTTAATGCCATAATTATCGTCCATTATAAGTTGCGCGAGTTGTTCTATCAGCCGCTACTGCATTTGCTACTTGAGTTGTATCACGATCACCCCAATTAATAACTGCGACAGATTGCTTACCTAATAACTGACGTAATAAGTTATTAGTTTCGGTCATATCAGTACTACCACCATTATTAACAACTGTTTGAGTACCAGTACCTGATTGTTGAGCCATACCAATAACACCAGGCCCCATTGCTACTTCATCGTTTGATGTGCCTTGGAATATAGTACCTTCACGAGGATTAGCTACAATAGGCCCATTATTAGCGCCCATTGCTAAGTCACCAGTAGATTTAGGACTTAAAAATGCATATGCAGCTGCCCCAGCCGTTAACGCGATACCAGCTGCGACACCTAATGTTGCGGCTGACATACCAGTTACTTTTGCGACAGCTTCTGCAATTGCTAACCCTACGTTTTTAAGTGCTTGAGCTCCTTGGGCAATCATTGACTTTACTGTATTATTTTCCCAGAATGCTTTTAACTGAGCATATCCTGCGGCGAGTGCAGCTTGATTTGCGATTATAATTTGATAACCTTTTATTACGCCTAATGTAACTGCTAATGTAGCCATAGTAGTTCCCCAAAACGATAACTTTTCACCGCCGCCTGTTAGTAAATTATATATTTCTTTAAATCCCTGTATAGCTGTCGTAATCGGCCAAAACGCTGCTTGTATTATAAATCCTATAGTCTTAAATGCAGGAGTTAGTACTGATAGTACAGTACCTACAATTTCTGCTAATGGTATTAATGCTGCCATTAATTGATTTTTTATCGACTCAAACGCTGCTTCATTTTTCTGTAACGCTTGCTGATCAGCTAATTTTTGTTTTATTTGTTCAGCTGATAGATTATTAAGTTCTGCTGCTGATAAATTTAAACCGGACATTGCAGCTTTTTGGTCATCTGTTAAGTCGCCTAACTTTTCCTGTATTACTAATGACTTTTGAAGTTCATCTACTTCCATACCAGTTGCTTCAGCTAGTTTCTTTTTCTCTAATACACTTAACTGATTAAATTCAGCTGCACTACCAACGGCCGATAAAACTTCTTTGGATGCGCCGGCTATATCTCCTTGTAATGCTAACTGACGGGCCATATCTAAATCAATTTGCCTGCCAGATAATGCCTGAAATTCGAATTGTGCTGATAAACTCGATTCTATATCTAAAAGTTTATCAGCTACCTTAGACATGGTACTTAAACTCATTCCCATCTTCGCAGCTTCAATAGCAGCATTTTTTAATGCCGTAACATTACCACCGAAATATTTAGATGTAGCAGAGGCATTTTCGCTAATATCTTTTGTAACAGCACCTACATTAACACCTGCCTTAAGAGCTTCAGCAGCTAAGCTCTGTTGCGCTTCATATGCATCACCCGCCGATGCCCCCATGGTCATAAATGCATTATTAACTTGAGCTGCTTGTTGTGCTCCATATCCAAAAGACTTTCCTAGGTCGGCTACATTAGCAGCTTGCTGACCTGTTAACATAGCAGTAGTACCAAATGCCTTTATAGTTTCTTGTTGTACATCTAAAATATCTTTTTGCAATGCTAATTGATTACCATAACTAGTTTGAGCATCACGCGCTGCATCTGCTATTTGTCGAGCTTGGCCAAAGGTTACTCCAGTTTCTTTTGAAAACTCTTCAGCTTCTTTTGTTACATCTGATAGTACTTTATATAAAATACCAACAGCAGCTACTACGCCTAACATACCTAATTTACCACCCGATAAAATAGCATTTTGCATTTTTTCTGATAATGTATCTAGACCCAATGCATCAGATAACATTTCACCGCCTGGTACTGATTTCATAAAGTCGTCTAGACTTTTTTGCATTGAATCTAAACTACTCGCAGCTGCACTAAAACCAATTTTTGCTATCGGATTTTTACTAATTTTATTTACAGTTTCTAATTGTTTTAATAAATTATTAACAGCATCTTCCATTTCCGGAACTTGTTCTTTAAGTTGCTGTAATTTCTTTTTTTCTAATTCATATGACTTATCTGTAAGCGTTGCTATTTTCGTTAACGGCTTGATCATTTCTTTTTCTAAACCGACTATTTCGTTAATCGCATCTAGACGATCTGCTTCAATCTCTTGAATACCATATAACTGATCAACTTCTCGTTTTAACGCATCTATATTTTGTATAGTAAGTGTCAGAATTTCTTTACGTATTTTTCGTACATTTTCTTCATTCAGGCCTAGTTCTCTACTAAGCTTTCCTAAATCTGTTAATAGTTTACGTTGGTCATCTGATATTGACTGTCCCTGATTTGTCATACTTATTTTTTACAGTTCGGTAAATTTGGATATTTTGCACAAATATTATCAATATCATTTTTTATCATTTTATAGTTTTGATAAAAACTTGCAAGTCCAGCTTTTAGTTCTGGGTCATCTTTTTTCATTTTTTCTAGTTCGCGCATTCCATCTCGAAACTTACCACCAAGAAAAAATTTAGCTAGCAGTGATATTAATCCTTCATTGAGATTAATTTGTCGTAAAGCCTTTTGTTCTAACTTGTTCATAGATATCCTATATTTCTAATAAATATCTATTAACGTCTAATGTTAGGTTTTTTGCTTTGTTTAGATTTAGCATCACGCATGGCCTTTTCATGTGCCTTCTTTTCTTCAGAATATATATGTTGTATTTTTCTTACATAGAAATGCCGTAGATATACAGGCATATTATATACATCTTGATAAGTGAAACCTTTTCCATGATATATCAAGTCAAATACTTGATCATGTAAATGAACTTTATAATTTTGTGTCAGGCCAAAAAAAGTCCAGTCCGATGGTAAACGTACGACGAAAGGGCTCTCCATCCTCCTCATCAACAAAATCATATGACAAGTCAATATCAGGAGTAACTGTTTTAAGATAGTTACGTATGGCACGAGAATCAATAGCTAATAATTCGGAATCAACAAATTTACGTATTTTACTTTGATCACGTTCACCATCCAAAGCAACTATAACATGTTTAAGCATGGTAGTCAATGTGGCATCTTGTTGCTTGAGTTTAGCTAAACCCTTAAGTTCCGTTTCAATTTTCTTTTGTATGCGATTAGTTACTAGCTGTAATACTACTGTACGCTTACTAGCTGGTAATGCAAATTCAAATTCAGGATTACCTCTGGTATACAATGTCTCATCAATTTCTTTATCTGATAATTTAGTTAAATCAATTGATACTTTTTGAGTAGCGCCCATAGGTGTTGTTATTTCAGTTTCATAATCTTTACCGTAACCTAAAATACGAGCTGCTACCATTATGGCATTTTTATCACCAATTAATAAATCATCATAATCAACAGGCGTTACAATTAACGATTGAAATAGTTTATCCAATACTACACCTTGCTTGATATAACTTTGATTGGTAAGAATATCTTCTTCTTTAGCCGTCATGTATTTCATTTCAATTTTACCATCAGCTAATGGATGACCTTCTGGATATACTAATCCACGGCTAGGTAGTTCTACTATTTCTGTAGGGAATGTAGATTTAGCAGCTGTTGGTACACTTGGATTGGAATTGGTATATTGGGCAATTGCGGCCATCTTCAATTCTTCATCTGTCATTTGGTGTTGAGGTTTGGTTGGATACTGATCGTTAACTGTTGGCATATTTTCCTTTTATATAACTTTATTTATTATAAATATTAAAACTTATTTTTTTGTATGACGTTTCTTCTTTTCTGTAGCTTTTCGTTCGGCTGTATCTTTAACGCGTTCTGCTTGAGCGAGAAGATCTGCCGTAGCAGCTTCTATTTCAGGATCATCTTTAAATTCTTTACGTACAGCTTTAATTGCATCAAATAATTTTCTGCCATATAATATAGCTGCTAAACTAACACCTATTATTGTTCCTAATGACTCATTAATTTGAGTACCGTAATGTTCTATCGGATCTACGTTCTTTTTCATTTTATATAAATATTCGGATAGTAAAAATCCCACCGGAGTGGGACTTTACATAATATATAAATGCAATTAGAATTGCAATATCGCGTAATCGTATTTCAAAGTAAGCTCAATAGTTACTGGATCTTCAGTAGCCCAATCCATGTCTCCAAAAGTTGCTGAACTAATAAATGCTCCTTTCAGAGTCCATTCTTCAACTTTATCTCCTACTGGACCTAAACTATTGAAAGTGATGTCTTTCTTATAAAAATCAGAATAACCATCGCGGCCAGTTACTGATTCATGATGTAAACGTACCCATTCCATTACAGCCTGTGCTCCTGATGGAACAACTGGATCATATAAAGTAATAGTTACGTCCTGCCATCTTGACTTTCCTTTCAATTTACGCTCAACGTTGATATGATCTAAAATGACTTCACCTTGGTCAATGCTTGGTCGAGATGCAGCTTTAATTAAATATGATGGAATACCTTCCACATACATAATAAATCTATTAGCCATTTTAGGCTCATATGCTGTATAAAAAATCTCATTCGGTGATAATAATTCTGCCATTTTTTTATTCTCCTATTTCTAATAAATATTACTCAACTACTATTCTGGGAAAGAAGCACCAGTTGGCATAATATTAAAGTCTACAATGATAAATTCAGCAGTCTTAGCAGGTTGCAAGAATATTTGTCCACGCATTTCATTACGGTCAATTACATCTGGAGTATTAGTGGTTTCATCCATTACTACTTTAAATGCATATAATCCTTGACGTTGCTGAATGTTTTCAAAATATGGATTTGCAATGCTTAAGAATCTGTTACGGGTTGCTGCCGTATTATTTTCAAATACCAAATACTTAGTAGTTGATGCAATAAACTTCTTAGCAGCGATTAATAATCTACGTACATTTACACGATCCAATGCAGATGCTTTCTTTTGAAGAGTCTTTTGACCAAATACAACTACTCCACTATTTGGGAAGGTTGCAATTGGGTTTACAGCAGCTTCATATAAAGTATCACGATTAGCATGAGTCAATTTACGTTCAGTTTGTACAGCGATATCAATACCGCCACGATTTAAACCTGCTGGTGCAAACCATGGAGCAGCTACTCTGTCATTAAATGCATATACGCCTGGGATAACAGTAGATGCTGGAACCCAAACATTTTTACCTAGATCAGCATCTGGAATTTTGATCCATGGCCAATACATTGCAGCATAATTAGTATCACGAGATTCTGCTTTAGTAACAGCTTGACCGATAGTTTGAGCAAATTCAACCGGGTCATATACTAAGAAACAATCTCCACGACTTTCACACATGTTAACGGCTTCAGTTAATACAGTAGCATGACTTGTAAAGTTATCAACTAATCCTGGTAATGTTAATAAGTTGATATCATATTCATCTTGATTCTTTAATAAACGAATAGCATCAATATAAGCATTTTTACCGTCATTAGCATTTGCTAAATTAAATCCTTGAGTATTTGTGTTTTCAATAGTTTCATAAAATGCTTTTGGATGCGTTTCATTACCATTACTACCACCAGTAAATGATCCAGATGCAATTGCTGGAAGACTACCACTTGCAGATCCTACACGTACATTACCATTTGCATCTAAATAATTAATAGTATTTTTATGTACAGTTACACGAACATATTTAGAACGATTACCAAATGATCCTGACAATTGCAAGAATGGATCTAGACCACCACCATCGACTATTGTATATGACTGATCTCCAATTACACGAGCTATATAATTTGGTGAATTTGGATCTAATGTTAAATTATTATATTGTTCTAAAATAACTTTACGATTGCTAGTATCATCACCGCGACGTAAAATTAAATTAAATGTACCTTTAGCATTGCTTTTACTAGTAACTTCCCAACGTATATTATTAGAAGTACCATTAGGTAATATATTATTTACGCCCTCAGTTCCACCACCACTATTTTGGTCAGACCCGTCTGATAATGTTGTTAATGTAAATACGTTTTCGGATGTAGTAGTATTAGTACCTCCGCCCATTGTAAAGAAATTAGTATTAAGTGTACTACCAAATGACTGAGGTGATAATCCTGATGCTGTTGCAAATGTAACACCATTTGGACCAGTACCAGCACTAGAACCAGACAAAATTAATGTTCCTGCAGTGTTACTTGCTACTATACCAGATAATACAGTATTACTATTAATTTCAGTTACTAGATTACCAACCGTAGCTGTAATGTTTGCACCTAATTGGAAAAAATTAGTTAAACCGTTTGATGCATCAACATTTGGACTTGTTTGTGCAATAAATTTAATTGTATTTGTTCCTTGTGCAATACGGAATGTTTCATTTTCTATGTTACTAACTAATGTTAACGACCCGGATGAAAAAGTTAATCCTGATGCTACAGCAGTAGTAGCAGTAGATGTTGCCGGACTAAATGCCCCAGCTAATACACGTACTACAGTTAATGTATCTGCATATTTCAAATACTCTTGTGCTGCGTAATTTGTTAAATATTTATATGATTGTTCACTTGCGCCAGAACCACTAGTAAATACGCCACCAAATGTTTGTAAAAATTCTGAATAGCTACTTACTGTAGTAGGAATACCGGCTGGTCCTTTTTGTGTAGGACCGATAACAGCGGCTCCAATTGCGGCAATACGTGAAGGTAAAAATGATTGATCGACTTCATTGGTAAATACACCAGGCGATACAATTTTTTCTGCCATGTTTTACTCCTTAATTAATGTTACAGTTTATTAATAAATATCAGAGTAAAACGTCAAACCGTTACTTATTTGGAATAAATACTCCACTCTCAATATCAACTGTACCTGAACCGTATTTTTTATTAAGTTCCTGTACTAACTGTTGTTCATCGGCACGTAATTGTATATAATTAGATTGCAATGCGTGTTTTTCTGACTCTAGTTCTTTAAGTCTATTTGTCAATGTAAATGTTTCCAATTCATTTTGACCTAAATCTAAAACTAATGTAGTATTTTTATCACGTATAGTTTTAATACTAGCTAATTCTTCTTCTGTAAACTTTATTTGATCTTGCATATAACTTTTCCTTTATTATAATTATGCACCGTCCCAGTCTGCATCTGCATTAAATGACTCATTTTCTGAACCAAATACAATTCGCTTAATACTATATCTTTTCTGTAGACTTGACCTACGTAATTCATATGGCATTAACAAAGTAGCTTTAACTGTTAATGGTAATGTGGCTCTTACAATACGATCTTCGCCTGGTCCTGATGCTGTTTCAAATGTATAATCTTGTATAAAGGTTGGAAACTTCCAAGTAGTACCCCAGGCAAACCCACCAGTTGGCATTATTTGTTCTACCATACTATTAAGTTGTTCTGTATACTCTGCCCATAATAATAAATCGTATGAAACCTCAACATATTCTGGTATAGAAGATACATATAATTCCCGACGTGGACGAGTACCTTGTAGTACAGAAAACCGATCATATCGATTACGTTTTGTATAAGGATTCTCAAATGTCAATGTGTTACGTGCATAATCATTATCAGTCTCTGGATTCCAGTTAACGTCTAATTTTTTAAGCATGTCACGTTCTGTAATACTGTTACGTTTTATGACAGCCGCTGGAGTCATTAGTTTATCACTTACGTCATACATATAACCACGTTCGCGTATTTGTGCCCATTTTTCTCCGTTAGCATAAATAACTGGTACTGGTATTATATTATTGTTTTCTATTATTTGTAGTTGTATAATATCAGATAAATAACTAATAATAGCATTATCAACATCATAAATTGTACATTTCGGTGTTTTAATAGTATCGTTATCACGACGGATTTCTGCGGACCTATCAATCTCCTGATTACGAGTAAATGTGCTATATGTTTTATTTAGTTTTGGTTTACTCATAAATTCCTAGGTTTATAATTTGTTTTATTGATGCCAGTACGCACTGGTTCAATATTAATTGCATTTATACGTGTCACATGACCTTCAAAAATTACAGATATATCCATACCAAAACTACCACGTTCGCCAGTAGTGACTCCAAGATCAGTTTTTTCATCTTTACCGGCAACATAATCCTGTGCATTATTTTGATTATCTAATTCATAATATTCACCGTCCCATCGTAATATATCACCGACTTGTATAACAATGTCTTTATTTTCTAGGTCTGGTTTAAAGAATGCAAATGTAGCAGTACGTTGTATATCAATACCAAAGTCATCTCCAGAACTTGTACGACTATCACGTAAAATTAAACAATTCATACGTGTTGGCCGATAATATGTTTTACGATCTGCTTCTCCATATAAGTTAGTATCGGTATTTTGTAAATTAAGTTTATATAGAAGTACTTCTGTATCTATATATTTGTTAATTAGTTCTCTATTAACACTACGAAATAAACTCATATCACGGGCACTTCCAAACAACGCCATATGTTATCCTATATAAATTTTAAGTGGCATTTTCATCATTTGAGATTGAAGAGCATCTGCCTCAGCTTGCTTGCGTTCTAATTGTGCTTGACGGGACATGCTATCTAACATTTCTTTAAGTTCAGTTACTAATGCATCTTTTTCTGTCTGGGCAGCACTTAATAAATCAGTGCCGTTAAGTGTTATTTCACTATTAGGAATTGGAATAGATGAATACTTACCACGTACATTACCTAGCATTTCTTTAGATAGTGCCGCGGCATATTTACGTATCCATTGACGACCTACACTATTAACATTTTCATATACTACATTTTCATACGGTACATTTGAAAAATCAGAAATATTACCAGTACTTCCTTTAAGTGGATTACTACGATCTGACTTAATAATATAATCAAAGTGTACTTTTGTAATAGTATTAACTAATGGTACCGGAAATATACGTAATCTGTTATTTGATATTTCGAATGAATATGCTGAACGACGTACTGTATCATTGAATTCAATTGCCTGTAAACGTAGTAGATCGGCATATATCGGCATCATCATAAACGATGTACCTGGCGAGTAACTTCCAAATCCGAATGCATCTAACATTTGTTGAGTACCTATACCAGTACCAATAAATGGGTCAAAGAACCGTACTAAAGCTGGTGGTGCTTCATGATATAAACGTTTTATTTCAATTGCCGTAGTCCCCGGTGTACCGGATTCTAACGACACTACACTTGGATCGGATAGGTCGTATATTTGTTTACCACTTGATAATGTAACACTACCTGTACGATACGTTACATTACCTCCAGATCCAGCTTCGACACCATATTCATTTGCCAGTGATATAATACCACCTAAATTTGGTGATACTGTTTTACCAGTTAAATTACTTCCAGTACTAGCACCGTATAAATTTAACATGTTGTCTCGTATATTATATGCATTAAGTTGGGCACCGTATTCTGTAACAGCTTCTTCGAAACATGTATAAAAATGTAGGTCTTGTAATTCTACTTCACTGAGAGGGAATCCTAATCTTTTAGCACACCAATCTGCTATTTTATCAGCATCTTGTTGAAAATCATAGTCATGATCATAAAACCCGAATGGTGTATTACCGGGAAAAAATGACGAACTACCAGGCCATATAGGAATATTAACTGCCATGTATTACCTTTTTATATAAATATGTTACTCGCAAATTCCGGTATCTATAATAATACCGTCCTTATCTATTTGTATGTAAATACCGTACGGAGCTTCCGTGTCATCGTATACACTATAATATAAATTATCACCGTTAAATGGAATAGTCAATGTAGGCTGTGTATATATTATTGAAGCAATAGGAAATGATACATCATCAGTATAATACGGGGTAGGGGTTCGTGACAGCCCCGTTGCACATGCAGTACTAGGCCTGTCTGCTGCAGGGTCAGATAGATATATAGTGTAAGCGTTTATTATAGGATCTGGCGGTCGTATGAATGCAAAAGGCGTAAACATTTTTAAAGTAGATTATTAATATGACTTACGTATACCGTTGACGCGTCAAATGCTATAAATGTCAATATGTCCACTTCATTTGGCCCTGATGATGGAATATATGGCGACTCATTTGACTGTTTTATCTTACCAGCAAAAGTTATAGTATTACTTCCACCCATAGTAATTTTTAAATTTACAGTTTGCCCTGGTGAAAAATTACTAAGGTCAATTTCGGTAGTTTCGCTAGCGCTTAGAGTTAATGTGAAGAAATTTGCGAGAGAACAATCTAATATAGTTTTTCCGGCCGGCGTAACAGACCATACATTACCATATAACTTACCTGTCACTGTTGTTGCCGGTAATGATAATTCACCGTCACTATTTGCTGAGATTTTGGTCTGTCCGCCTGCATTAATGAAATAAACAGAACCACTTCCGACATATACATCTTGCCAAGCCTTTAAAGGTGATCCTAAACTATGACTAGATATATTATTGGTATACGGGCCTCCTGGTACTACTGCCCCAGTTACTGTTACTTCACCTATAAAATTTGATGTACCACTGACAATTAACGATGAACCACTAACGATCAATGATCCGGACAATATAGTACTTCCACTTACATCCAATGCAGCTGTCGGTAATTTATTAATACCAAAACCTGTCGTTGCTACGTAAGCTTTTGGTACATCGTTACCAGCTTTCAATTCAATATATTGACCACTTTCAGCTGTACCTATTTCTAATTTACCCGATGTGTATCCCCATCTAATAAATGAACCAAAATTATCAGTCGGTGATCCGAATACAATACCACTAAAGTTTGCATCTGGAGCTAACATTGAGAGATAGTTAGTAGTACTATTTTCAATAGTCAATACAGTTTCGCTAGTAGCACTTACGGTACCGGCTGAGCCTTTATGTATATGTAGATTTGAATCCGGAGCAGTTATACCGATACCAACTAATCCATTTGTTGTTATACGCATTCTTTCAGTAGCTTGACCGGTACCGAAAGTTAAAAATGCACTTCCTGTATTAGTAGCTAAACTAAAATTTAATGAGTTATGAGTCCAAGCTAATCGAGCTGATGATCTATGTACTTCACTTCCAAATCCTACGCCTGATTCAAATCCGGTACTACTTAAAATAGATAAGTATGAATCACTCCCGCTATTTTCAACAACAGCTAGTGTTCCGGAGAAGGTTGAACTGTTAGTTACTGACCCACTTCTGACATGAAGTCTATATAGAGGAGCAGTAGTATTAATACCTAGTCCAACGTTATTTCTTAGATACATTGAACTAACTTCATTACCTGTCAGAAAGTTTATATTATCACCGTCATTTGCTGTTCCGATACTCATTAAATTATTATCTTGATTCCATCTAACATAGGCACCTAACGGATCCGGTCCACTACCTAAATGTAACCCTGAGTTTTGACCATTTGGTGATAGTACAGTTATATATGCATGAGTATTATTTTCAAATGTAGCTATGTCACTTGCTAAAACGGCTACACCTGATGAACCTTTTACGACATGTAAATTACTTCCAGGTGATGTCGTACCTATACCTAAATTACCAGAAGGAATTATTACAGCGCCTGATGCACTGACGGTTAGCCGTGTAAATGGAATACCACCTGGATTACCCGTACCAAATATAATATTTTGATTACCGAGGCCAGCATCTCTTGTTCTAATACTTAACGTATTATCACTTTGAGGATATAAAGTACTCCCTTGTAATGTAGGAGCAATAAATGATGTTAATGCATTTACTACTCCACTAGAAAGTATATTAAGTACGTTACGCTGTCCACCAACGGTAGCATTTAATCTGAATACTATACTTCTATCAGTATATTCATTAACAATATAGAAATTATTTCTGTTAGCCCCGGTTATTAATGGCAAGGAACCTGAGAATGCTGCATTTGGAGCACTCATACCAGATCCACTTCTTTCCAAATACAAATACGCAGAAGCGCCAGTATAAGTAGCAGTACCATTATAACTTATTGGGGTTAGTCCGGTGCCTCTATCAAAAAACGTTAGTCGCGGTGTTTTATCAATTGTATCAGCTGCTAGTATTATATTAGCATTCGCCGCATTATTTAAGTACTGCTTGCCATCAAATACCATTGTCGCATCATTTCCGCCTTGTGATATCACATGTATTGGATATAATGGATCTGTTAATGTACTACTATCAAATCTACCAATACCTAAACGTAATTGAGTTGATGCATTATTTAATACCACATTACCAGTGAATGATGATGTTCTATTATTATTAATTGTCAGTACATCTGTTGAACCAGTTTGTATAGTTAATATAGTACCAGTACCGTTTTGAGTGACACGTAAAGTTGTATTTATTGATCCTGTTTCTATGATAAATGAACCACTTATTATCTGATTACCGGTAAATGTATTAGATCCGGTAATAGCAAATGAACCAGTTTGATTATTTACTATAAAACTCGATGTCATTGAGTTTAAAACATAATTAGGAGCAAATGATGCAGTAACTGCATTTGTAGCCCATGACGAAGTGCCTAATAAACTACCGGTAATATACTCCGTAACAGTTAATGAACCTGTTATTATATGTGTAGAAGCACTACTAAATATTTGAGTATCATTCAAATGATCACCACCGTCAGATCTAGGTATAAACCATTTTGATAAATTAGGTTCGTCACCTAATACCCCTGTATTCCTAGGACCGGCGAGCAACATACCCCCGGAATATGTAGAACCAGATACATTTTGATATACCCAATGATTATGTAACGAGTCCCAAAGTAAACTAGCGGTTGCTAGATGAGATAATGAACCAGAATCATATACTACTAATCCACCAAAACGTTCAGCTGGTTCGGCTATGTTAACTGATATAGTATTTGTACCTACGTCTAATTGTGATGCGGTTACATATGTATACGATGCTGTACCAATAACGTTCATATTACCGGTAATACTTAAATTTCCAGTTAATTGTACGTTTTGTGTTAATGCATTTATATATGACGCAGTTAATGCGCCTGATACTATCATTGATGACGTTACAGAATTCAGTACATAACTACCAGTAGCCGAAGTTAAGTTATTAACTTGTGTTTGTATTGAGCCCGTAAATATGTTAAATGAAGCTGTTCCTACTAATACAGATGTATCTATTGTCGGAACATTAATTGCATAACTAGCTGTTACGGCATATGAACTGCTTAGTACAGACATTGAAGATGTTACAGAATTTAATACATAACTACTAGTAGCTGAGTTTAGACTGTTAACTTGAGTCTGTACCGAACCGGTATATGAATTAAATGACGATGTCCATGCTGTAAACACTGGGTCAGATTCTGTGACAACTGGACCTTGTGGTCCCGGCGATGTTACTATTACAGTATTACCTAATGCTTCTGTAACCGAAACGTTATTAGGTGTTTCTTCTATAACAGTTATGGTAGGAGTCGTGGCCTGTGTGATTTCAATAACTTGAGTAACTGGATGTGAAACTGTTATTTGATTATGTTCACTATCAAGTACTACAATGTTATTTTGAGTTGTATTAAGATATACTCTATTATCATGACTCATCGAGTAACTTCTTTACTTAACTTAACTTGTCCTTCCAATAAACGTGTCACTGTACCGCCAGTATATATTTCTAAGTCGTATCGCGCGGTATCAAATGTAAATGCTGATGACGTAGCAGCTGAAATATAAATTCCAATACTTCCGGACTGTGTTGGCGTTATGCCATTACTACCGGAAAAATCTAATCCAGTACCATCGGCCCATTTACTACTTGATAATATAGCATATGTCGTTGGATTAGCATCTGCATAATCTGAACGTATTAACATTCTACCGGAATGTCCTGACAAATCAATTGGATTATTATTAGGATCCTTGTATTGCACTTCTAAGGTTAAAGTAGCTCCTTGTTCAATAGTAAATGAATATTTTCCTGCTGCCATAATATCTCTTTCTAATAAATATTGATTACCAACAAACGAGCATAACTAATCCATCTCCTCCTTCGCCACCTGGTCCGCCAGTAGTTCCAGCTCCACCACCACCACCACCACATCCAATACCACCCTTACCGCCATTACCTCCAACACCAGAAGCATTTCCAGCACCTCCAGCTCCTGGTAATGAAAAGAATGTTGGTTCAAAAAGTGTTATACCATCTTCTCCATTTGCTCCTGCAGATGCTCCTCCTAATAAATTTCGACTCCATATAGAGTTTACAGATGTTGTAGGAGCAAACACATTACCACCATTAAAAGTTACACCACTTGATACTCCTCCACCTCCAGCTCCACCCTGTGGTCTTCCTACAAATGGAGCATTGTTACCTCCTGCTGCTAATCCACCATTTTGTCCGCCTAATGTGGCTGGCTGTGCAAAATTACAAAATCCCATTATTCCAGGCTGGTTGGCAGTCGTTGATAAGGTAGCTGCAGCGCCTCCAAGACCAGCCGCAACTGCGGAACCTACTCGACCGGTTTGCGTACCAGTAAGAGAAGAATTAGGAAAAGCATAATACACACGATTTATATTCAAGCTTGTTTGTCCTACCTCTTGATACCATAATCCAGTAGTAGTACTAGGATATCCGCCATTGTTTCCAGCTGCTCCGCCTCTACCGCCTCTTGCTACAGTAACTGTTAATTTATCTGGTACCAAGTAAGCTGGTTGTATGAATTGTATTACTCCTCCCGGCGTACCTCCACCTCCTCCACCACCAGCTGTTCCTGCTCCGAATGAAAATCCTCCAGCGCCGCCAGATCCACCTCCTATTAATAGTCCATATACAAAATTTATTCCTGGAGGTTTATTCCATACTGTCATTCCTCTCCATGGGGTTGATGCTGCAGTAGTATTTTCGGTTGTAAAAACGTATGTTTTAGCGTTTCCTTTTGCTATTGGTAAATTGAAATTTCCTGTCATAACTTTATCCACATGTTATTATTACTAATCCATCACCGCCATCGCCACCACGGCCACCGCCGCCAAGACCTACTGAACCACCACCTCCGCCTGATCCGAATCCTCCGAATCCTCCGTTACTACCAGAGATTGTCACTGCAGAGCTGGCACCAGTACCGCCGGTTGCAATAAATTTAATAAAATCTTGTACACGTGCTCCGTTGCTTCCGGATGGGGAGGCTGTAATTGCACTTAATGCGAATTGCCCTATACTATTAATACTACCACCGGCACCGACAACACCTGTATTATTGTTCCCACCGCCACCAGCGCCACCAGAAATTCTATAGACGGCATTAATGCTGGTACCTATAGGTACACCGCCGTTGGCTCCAGATTGGCCAGCAAAATAATTACGTAAGCCTATTTGTGAGTATCGTAATGAAGTAGTTGTTACTGCTGCGGGACCTGTACCGCCTGTTCCAAAGCCGCCAATTGAGCCGCCGCTGCCGGCAATAAACGCTTGATTGGCATAACATAAAGTATATCCTACTGCAGTTGCTGGGTTTGAATCTGGCCAAAAAGAAACCCAAGTAGCCTGGCCAGCCGCGCCTTGGGAGCCTATAATATCACCAATACCACCTGGGCCACCGGTACCTACACTAATATACAAAGTATCAGGAACTAAATATGCCGGAAGAAATGTCGAAGTTATTGCACCTGAAGCTCCTCCTCCTCCTCCTCCTACCTGGATTCCGGCATTACGTGCCACGGTACCACCTGCACCCGAGCCGCCGCCTACGCAAATAATATGAACAAAACTTATACCTGGCGGTTTAGTCCAAATTTCAAGTCTATTAATAAGACTAGGATCTATTCGCTGACTTTTAGTACTACTAAAAACCCAAAAGCGTTGATCTTGTTGTGAAGGTAAATGTTGAAATCCGTTCATATTAACTTACTGCTATTATTATTAGACCATCACCACCTGATCCTCCAGTTCCACCGATAGTGCCGGCTGCTCCACCTCCACCTCCTCCACAACCATAAGCTCCTTTCCCTCCATTTCCTCCGTTTGCACTTACAGATCCTCCACCGCCACCAGCTCCACCAGTAGCTATAAATGGCCGCCATGAAAAATATCCATTACTGCCATTACTACCAGCTGCTGGGTTTGTTCCTCCTGCTCCACCATTAATAGCCGTTGTTACATATGCACTTATGCTAGTCATGGTTATACCACCTCCTGCATTTCCGTTGTTGTTGCTAGCAGGTTTAGATCCACCTCCTGCACCGCCAGTTAATAAACCAGCATACGTCACACTAGCACCGCCACCAACTGCACTAGCACCTCCGGCAGTTTGGGCTACTGTATTTCCTACTATACCTAACCACTTTAAGTTAGTCGTATCTGCAATTGTTATAGGTGTACCCGTTGCTCCTGTTACAGAACCTCCTACTCCACCTCCTGGAGCGGTATTGCTTGATTGCATTAAAACAGATCCTGGATTGATTTCTGGATATAAACATATATATGAAATAGTACCTGCATTACCAGACTGACCTGCTATAGCTTGGTTATTACTTCCCGTACCAGGCGCACCTCCATATCCTACTTGTAAATATAAAGTTTTAGGAAGTAAAATAGTAGGTATAGAAACTGCTACTAGTCCAGCTGGAGCTCCGCCGCCACCTCCTACCCGTCCTGATGCATTTGGTACACCGCCACAACCACCGCCTCCTCCACCTCCTCCACCAATTACAGTGAAATGTAGAAATGAAGCATACTCAGGTACATTCCAGGCTTGGAAGCTTCCAGATGTAGTTGTAGTAGCATTTGCATAAAATACAAAAGTATTAGCGTCTATTTTATTAGGTAAATGACTAAAGCCGTCCATAACTAGTTATTTATTTTTATTAATAGTCGCCGGCAATTGTAGTAATATCTAATCCGCCACCTAATGCAGTAGCAGTTGTTGCAAACAAACGATAATTAGCCGGTAATGCAATATTCATTGGTATTTCAAAGTCATTTTGTGCAGTAGTATTACTAGTAGTAATAGTCGGTAATGATAATTCTCCGTATAGAGAGTTATTAGTAGCTGTAGTTGTAGTTTGCCCATTATTAATAAACACACGCACTACTGTAGCATTAATTGAGCCAGAAGGTTTGAAACGTATTTTGTTTACGTAACTACCTGAAGGGCCTGCTAGAAATATTGATGAACTTACTCCAGTTGCCATGGTGTGATCTGGATTTGCTGTTGTGATCATTCTAGCAAATTGAATATCAGGTGTTTGTGTAAATATTGGAGCCGTATTCTGTGACATAATGTATCTCTTTTATATAATTATCAAGGCATTAAATATCCTAATGAAACTGCATATACTAATCCTAGGTTGGTGCCACCGCCGGTAGAATTAATAGTAACGTTACCAGTACCCCCGACCGGGTCAATTGTAATATTAGAGCCGGCTGTAATTTGTGTTACGCCACCACCTCCGCCAGCACCAAATCCTGATGCTGCGGCTGATGATGATATAAATATTGGATCTATATATGAAGCAGTAAAGGCATATGATGCCGTAACTGTCTGTAAACTATTATTTGCCCAGGATGATGTGCCTTGTAGATTAGCAATTAAACTTGTATAATATATAGTACCATTTTTAATTTCCGTGTTATCACCTTGGTCTAAAATAACTGACGAACTAAGAGCCGCGCCGGGTCCACTATTACTACCAGTGTATATATAACGGCCAGTATTTGTAAGTATAGTACCTGTAGCATATGAACTTGTAAATATATCCTGAGTGAGCAAATGTACAGTACCGTCTTCGACTGGATTAAAAAACAAATTCACATCACGAGGAGCATTGGTACCATCATCTTCAATACTGATATCATATCGCAGTGGCGTATCACCAGTGCACCTAGGATTAACCAGATATACTGCACGAGCATTTCCTCGTATTTTATAATGACGAGTACCGTTATATTCAACTACAGTAGCAAATGCATTATCACCTGGATCTTTTGAATATGGCACTGGTATGTAGATATTTCTTCCACCAGTTATTAGATAATTTGTACCCCTAAATTCATTCGTAAAACCACTACCTATATCATTAACTGCATATGATCCTAGGCTATTAGGAAATACTATTCCTAGGTTATTAGGTACGTTCGTCTTTGGTGTGTTTTGTTCAGCTCCACATCCTAACAAAGAAATATTAAATGAACTTCGTAACCAATATCCTACACCAAAAAATTCAGCCGCGCAGTTTTGTAACTGGGTATAGCTTGATCCGTCTATGCAAAAACCAGCTAATTCGCCAGAACTAGCATAACAATTAAGAATATAGGTAGATGTTGTTCCTGTAGATACATAAAATCCATGGCCACCAGCTTGAGCAACACGACAATTACGTATTTGAGCTAGAATCGCGCCTACTACCCATATACCATGATCACGCGTGCCTTGTACGTAAACGCTTTCTAGGAGCACTTGGTTAACGTTATTTCCTCCGCCACTGACATCTGGATCAGGTTCAATTAAACATATGCCACCCGAGCCCGATCTAATATTGTAATTATCACTTTGTATACCGTAACAGTCGAAACCTTCAAATGTAAGTACATTTGAACCAGTAGCAAAAATATGATACCCAGATCCTGAAGTTCTCATTTCAATAGTAGTAGGTGATACTAACAGATCAGCTTTTGGTGATCTACCTAAACCTTCAATTGATACGCCGTTTATTCCTTGTATTAAAAATGCATGGGACTGAGTTGTTGGTGATGCAAAACTAGCTGTAATATTAATTTCGCCTAAACGTATACTGATTGGTTTAGTAAAAACAACGGTCTCTGTTATTTGTTGAGATCCAGTATATGACGTACAATCAAGAATAGCACCTGTCGGTGCATTATTTATACCCGCTTGCAGTATTTGTCCAAAATTTCCAGAACCTGGGTCAAATTCTCGTAATAGACGTACATTAGTTAATGGCTCAGTAGTTATTGATGTTGAAGAACTTGCATATACTGCACGGTATGGTGTTAGCCCAGAAAACGATGTACCATTATTTATTATTTCGCTAATATAATTGCCAATATACAAATAGCCTTCTATGAAGGCTGGAACAGTACTAACACTAGGATCTTGTACATATAATACTCCGGCAAAAGGATCAAACACCCAATCAATAGGATCACCTGGCGTAATTTCTGTTAAATCTGATTTTAATACCTTAGGATCAAACTGGTCGATAATAGATCCGGAAGCAAATCGTGCAGGAATAACTTGTAGTCTACCGTTACTTCCGGAGAATGATTGATTAGCCGTGAATGGAAATGTTCCACGTTTTGCATGCGTATACGCGGAATTACTTTGATAGTCTGACGGCAGTGCTAATGCATATGCATGATGTAAACTTGCGGCTGCTGAAATTTCTCCGGTATCATCAATACTAGTACCTGATATATCACCTGGTTCCGTAAGTACCAGTGATGTACCAATTCCTGTTAACGTGAATCTTACATATTGTACTACAGTTTCACCAGATGCATTTGCATATGTATTACCTAACGTTGCCCCAGTACGTACTGCTGTGGTAGTTGATACATCTTGACCAAATGCCTGAAACGCTGATATCTGTACACCTGATCCAATTGTTTCATTGCCAGGGTCAAAATTGACGCTAGTATGTGATTTGCCAGATAATTTTTTGTATGCAATTGCTAATTGATTATACTGAGTAGTTGCCATATGAACTTATTATTAGCTAATAATATTAGTAATTATAGTTAACTCTATTATAGCGTATACGTTTAATATAAACATTATTCCTTTACTATGCATGAATACTAGTAGATTCTATATATAAATATACTAGTTATTTTTTTGAGTTAGATTTCTGTACAGCTGATACTGGTTTATCGTTCGGTAAATTTTGCGTCGTACTTTGAAGTCGTGTAATTTCATTTGATAGTTTTGTCTGTAAGTTTGCAATAAAAATAGCATCTTTACCAGTAATTGTAATTACATCTAATGCCGCGCGTATGGTTTGTATTTCAGCTAGATTGATTTCCATTGTAACCTTTATTTGAATGTTCGATATATTGATTTTGCAATTTGATAACTAGATTATAAAACATTTCAACTTGATATCCTTTCAGATCAGCATTACGTAAATAATGTAATAAAAAATCTAATTCTTCTGTAGTTAACTTGTTTGATACAATATCATGTTTTATTTCAGTATCTGTTATAAATTTATCTGCTAGTGCCATAACTAATTGTTTTATATATTTACGATTTAATATAAATATTACCGACATCATCAATAAACATAAGTCCATGACTGTTAGTAGCTAAACCACCAGCATTTGTAAAATTATTATCCACGTCAGAGGTACTATTAATACTACCAACGCCATGTACAAATGTAGTTGTAATATACGATTGGGGTGTCATATTAGTATCTGATATAGATGCTGAATAACGGAATGCTAAACGTTTAGTTGAAAAAGCGTCAAAAAACAATGCCGAACCAGTACCTATTTGATCACCATATTCAAATACAATACCCGAATCTAGATCAGAAGAACCAGCAGCTGATCCAGATGCTAACAAAATAAACTGGTCATCAAAAACACTATTATTAGCATTTACAAATGTAGTATCACCAGTAAAACTAGCTGATAAATTAAATGTTATTAATGCCGCATTAGGGTTATTAGCATTGGTTATTTCTATATAATTGTCTAATGAGCTTCCGAAATTAAAAGTAAATGCATTATTAGTACTATTAAATGAATTCTCATCTATAGTCACTGCACCGATAGTTAATTGACCACCGTCCACAGCAGGGTTAAAACTTAATAATCCACTGCCAGTAACTTGACCAGTACCGTTAGATATTAAAATTTGATTATTAGGTGCTACTATTGACCCGACAAATGCTGTACTAATATTACTAGCAGTCAATGCTGAGCTTGCAGTAGTTGTTAATATGTTAGTACTTGGATTATAAGATAATGTATTAGTATCAATAGTTAATGCCTGACTACCTGATGCTGTTACAAATACTGGATAATAACTTGCATTAGTACTAGTATTATCCGTAATACTAGCCGATACAGCCACTACTGACCAACTTCCAGTTCCTTGTAAACTACCAGTAAATGATGTCGCTACTACCGGAACACCAAATGATGCTGAGGTAGTACTTAAATTAACAATTGTAACTGCTGTAGTAGTGTAATCGCCTTGTACTAAAATATTTTCATTACTCGCCGATACAATATTATTACCATTACTTGATGATATATAATTACCAGAACCACCACCACCTCCTTCAATACTATTTATAACTTCATCGACATAATTACCGATATACAAATAGCCTTCTATAAATCCAGGCGTTTTAGTTGAACTAGGATCTTGTACATATAATACTCCAGCAAAAGGATCAAACACCCAATCAATAGGATCACCTGGTGTGATTTCTGTGGTGACATTGCTTTCTAATACCTTAGGATCAAACTGGTCGATAATAGAACCGGAAGCAAATCGTGCAGGTATTACTTGTAACCTACCATTACTTCCAGAAAATGATTGATTAGCTTTGAATGGAAATGTTCCGCGTTTTGTATGTGCATATGCGGAATTACTTTCATAGTCTGATGGTAATGATAACGCATATGCATGATACAAGCTTGCAGCTGCTGTTTCATTTCCGGTATCATCGATACTAGTATTGCCTGTTACATTACCAAGTCCAGTGGCTACTAGTGATGTACCAATTCCCGTTAACGTGAATCTTACATACTGTACTACAGTTTCACCAGATGCATTTGTGGATGTATTACCTAATGCTGTAGAACGTACTGCAGTAGTAGTTGATACATCTTGACCGAATGTTTGTAATGCTGATATTTGTACACCAGATCCGATTGTTTCATTGCCAGGGTCAAAATTGACGCTAGTATGAGACTTTCCGGATAATTTTTTGTATGCAATTGCTAATTGATTATATTGTGTAGTTGCCATGTTATTCTCTTACGTTATGTTAACGATATACTTGTAATTGTACCAGTCCATCCGGCAGCTGCTGTAATGCGTATTAATACATATTGATTTGCAGCTGCATTTTGGTTTACAAAATTTACTGAACCGGCTAGGCTAGTAGCGAGTGGAGTAATACCTGATCCACATCCGTATGTGTTATCTGTATCTGTTGGTATTCCAACTGTCGAACCAGGTGCGCCGGTAAGTACGTCTCTCCAAGCTGTTGTACCAGGAATCTTTGCTGATACTTTTATACTTGACCCAATTGAAGCTCCTTCTGTTACAAATGTTAATCCACTGCCGGCAATTGCAATAGTAAATTGTGCCTTAACACTGTCACCATTTTGGAAGGCACGCAGATAATAACGTGTACCAGTTGCTCCACTATAATTTGGATGCGATGCAAATGCGTTATCAGGATATAATGCACCTATACCGCTTATATTTCCTCCTACACTACTGCCGAATGCTCTAGTCGGGTATGTTAAACGTCCAACCGGCGAACTACCAGGCGCAACCCAGACTGCTAACTCATCAGTATTACCACCTGCGACTAAACTAGATGCACTTGGATATTGATTTAGGTACGTAGTAACATTAGCTTGGCTATCATATGTAATACCATATTCTAATCGATAATTTTCACCAGTAAATGTCTCACTGGTAGTACTATTGGAATTACTATGTCTGTTAACAATTACTCTTGGCGTTGTTAATGCTGTTGAATTTGCTGTCTTTCCAAATGCATTTGTAACAGTAAATCTTGATGATAAAGTAGAACCTGTTATAGCTTGGTTGGAGTTAACGCTATGAGTGCTAGCAACTTGTAAACTGCTAGACGGTGATGTCGGTGTAGCAATCGATACAGCCGCCGCTGTTAATATAGTAGTAGTTATGTTACCTAGTTGGAATGTATTAAACCCTTGTGCAGCATTACTTGCGCCAATTGCTGTAGTTGCAAATGTATTACGATAGTAATTATCAATAGATGAACTAAACACATATTCAAATTTATTACAATATGGAATTCCAGATAACCATACAATACTACCCGTATCGATAGAAGCTGATACAGGTGTTGTTATGCTATACTGAAATAAAGTATCGGTTGATGATGCTAATGGATCATATACCCAATCTACATATGCGGATGATACACCTAATGATGATGATACAATTGCAAAATTAGAACCACTTCTCCACATTGATGTCGGTATTGATACCGAACCGGTTCTGTGCCACCATAAATTAAATGACTGACCGGAATTTATAAATGAACCTGTTTTTGCTGCAGCAAGTGTTATAGTTGCAGGACCTGCTCCTAAATTTTGGCTAGATACTGCATTAGCATTAGCAGTAGTATAACTAAAATTATTACCATTAACATTTAATGTATAAGACTCACCAAAACCGACATCATTAGTTACTCTAAATGCATTTGCTGGATAGTTAACAGCTGTTGCTGAATCGGCAGATACATCATTATTTAATGTTAAAACGACTGGATTAGTACTTGATGCTATAACTCCTAATCGTATGTTATTGCCACCGTCACCGGCTGTTTGTGCATAATCCATATTAAATGCAGTAATATTAGCAAATGCAGTAATACTACCGGACATAGGCGAATATGAAGCAGTTGTATTAGTAGCGTCAAATGATAGCCGCTGATTATTTGCCCTTGTACTAGTACTAGTAGCATCAATATAATCTAATAACGGTGCTTGTAATGGAGCTAGTCCACGTAATACCTCATTAAATCTATCAACAGCTGTACCAATTGGAGTTGTTGTTATAAAGTCAGTAAATAAACCATCTGTATAAGTTCCATCTTCAGCAGGTCCTATACTAAAATTACCTGAGAATGATCCGGAAAATGATCCAGATAAAAATGTATCCGCTGCAGAGCTAGATATTTGTTGGTTAGCACCGACGTTTAACTCACCTAACTCAGCTTGACTTCCTGATACTATAACTTTTTTCCAAGTCGGAGTTGACATATTATATCCTGTTATTCTTTTTAATTATATATATAAATATTTCATTTTAACTATTTATTCTAATCCTACAAAAAAACTAGACGATGTAAAATATATTCCGCCATATGGTGCAGGATTAGTTAATAACATACTCTGTGTAGCTATAACCACATAACCACTTTGCGTTACAGTAAAAATAGTACTGCCAGTACTGTTATTAACTGTTAATAAATTATCCTCATCACTTTGTATTTGCAATGAACTAGAAATTAAAATACTACTTGTAGTAAACCACGTATTATATTGATCTGCTTTAATAAAAAATGGACCTGCCGCTGTTGAAGATCCTGCAGGACCTTGTGGGCCTTGTGGGCCTATTGGTCCAGGAATACCTTGCGGTCCTTGTGAAAATACCTGTATTACTCGCATGTAGCTCTTCTATGCATTTTTTATATAAATATGTATTTCATGCAGTACATGTAGTATGATAACTATGGTATTTTTATTATACTATAGTATCATTACCGAACAAGTATACTATTCTATAAGTCCTAGTTAATATCTAATTCATAGTAGATACACTTTGACTTTTTTAATCACGGTATTCTGAGTAAATATTAAGGATTGGCTCAACAATTTCATGTCGGTGATTAGTCTTAAGAGTACAAACACGTACACCTTTAACATTTTCTTCAAGACGAGTAAAGAAACTAATACCAGAATCTTTTTTATTTTTTAAGTCTGTTTGACTAATATCACCACAGAATACCATCTTACCGCCCTTACCTAAACGACCTAACATCATTTCAGTCTGACTATGTGTTATGTTCTGGCATTCGTCTACAAGTACAAATGTATTTGGAAAAGTACGTCCACGCATAAATGCAAATGGCACAATTTCAATATTACCTTCAGCTGCCATTTTATCTACACCTTCTCTATTATATAACATGTATAGATTAGCATAGATAGGAGCTAACCATGGATCCATTTTTTCTTTTAAGTCGCCAGGTAGGAATCCGATATCTTCTTTTGCAACCGTCGGTCTTGTGATAACTATTTTTTCAATTTCACGTTTAAAAAACATATCTAATGCACATTGGCATGCAAGTAGAGTTTTACCAGAACCTGCTTGTCCTTTGATCAATACTACTGGATTATCAAATATTAATGACTTAGCTACCTTTTGCTCTTCATTAAGTTCCAATTTAAACTTAATAGGATTCTTAGGCTTACGCTTTTCTAAATTTGATAACTTGGTTGGTTGGTCCATAACTTTTACCTTTTGTATAAATATAAAGACATAAAAAAAGGGAAACCGAAGCTTCCCTTTTAATATACAATCAGTTAAGATTATACGCGGTCTAAACCATGTACAAATACTTTACCATAGAATTCTGGACGTACCATTTTCTTAGCGTAACGAGTCATCACACCTTTTCTTGGAGTGAAGTTAGTTGGATCGTACACTAATGGAGTCATGATCAATGGAATATATGGAGCATATACAGCACCTGTTTCCAAGAATTGACTTCCACGGTATCCCATTAAGATGGTATTTTCAGTCATGTATGGGTTCTTATAAACTTGGAATCTATTGTTAATAGCACCAACTTTCTGAACACCCATTGCAAACTGCATCTTATCACCGTCAGTATCAGCAGCATATCCTGGGATAGACTCTAGGATAGTTGCTACAGTTGGAGAACATACTAAGAAGTTAGCTCCACCACGTAAAGTTAAACGGTGAATTTGGTTTGATACCTTTTGAATCTTAGTTCCTAAAGTTTGGAACCAAGTTCCTTGGTTGTATGCTTGACCAGAGATTGCTCCATTCACGAATGAAGTAGTAGCTGCGTCATATACAAAACCAATTTGAGCTGACCAACGCTCAGTTGTTTGGGCATTTTGAATCAACATATCCAAGATCTCTAAATCAATTTCTTGAGAGATATACTCAGATAACATTGAAGTCAATTCTGCTTCAGCGTCAATTGAATGATAAGCATTCAAGTCTTGAGCAAATTCTGGACTCCAGATTGCCTTTAACTTACGTGTCTTAGCAACAATAGCCTCAGAGCGCAATTCCAAGTTAATTTCTGGAATATCCAAAGTTGAACCTGGCGTTGCTCCGTTTACACCGATTGCATTTACATCTTCAAAATCACCACGAGTGCTTGAACCTGGTTGCTTATGGTATACTACGTTTGGTGTTACTGTAACACCGGCGGAAGCTAATTTAACAACGAAACGAACAGTATCATTAGTAGCTGCACGAGTTACCAATTTAGTGAATTGAGGATATACAGCTGTAATATCACCGTCAGCATCAACTAAGTTAAATGCACGTACACCGTTAGTATCAGCACCATCAAGGTCAGACAACTTAACATCTAAAGTTTGAATTAAAGCAGCAGTTGAACCAGTGCTATTCAAGAATTCAGTGTCAAAGTTAACATCAGCTGGGCTAACTGAGCCGGTTGCAAATCTAGTAGTTGCAATAGCAGTAGTTGCAGTAGCAGGCGTTATATTAGTTAATTGAGATGAGCTATAATCGTTAATAGTATATCCAAAACGACCAGCGCCATAAAGACCTTCGGTTCCGGCAGTAGTACCTTTAGTAGCATCAGTTACACCGAATACAGAATCGTTTTGTGAAGTACGACCAACACCGGATAAGAAATCGTTACCACCAGCTGTACCAGTAGTTCCTTGCTTGTTTCCATATTTGAAATCCAAGAAGAACACTAGACCAGATGGCAAGTTCATTGGCTGAACACTAACGAAATCTTTCGCAGCAATTTCAGCAAAGATACGACGAACCAATGGAAGGGCAACACCGTTCCAATCTTCTGCATTTGCACCAGTACCAGTTTGGTTTGCTTCAGTTACAAGTTGCTTGGCTTGGTTCTCTAAAAGAACAGCCATACCACGTCTTTCAACCTCTCCGTTCAAACCTTCCAACAAACCGGTCTTCTGCCACTTCTTTTCCAAAGCGATCGCAGCAGCATGTTGAGTTGCATTTGATTCATGAGGTAATAATGAGTTTAAATTCATTTTTTTCCTTTTGTTAATTTTTTACTTTAAGTTAGCTAATTTCTTCCAACGAGCAGCTAAAGCATTTCCTTCAGAAAGAATTTCTTTCTTTGGAGCAGTACTACGGGTTGGTTTAGAAGCATAGCTTTCTTTGATTTGTTTTTTTGCTTTTTTAGTTGTCAATGACTCACAGATAGTACTGTAAACTAATTTAACTTCACGCAAGCTATTTGCACGGTCAAAGTTTTCAATTACTTTCATCTTTTGAGATTCATTTAACTCATAATTTCTAAACAACTTGTTAGAAAATAATAATTTTGCATTAAGAAGATTTACTTCATTAAGTTTAGATTGCATGAATTTGATAACACGATAAGCTTCTTCTAGATCCTTACTTGGCGTTTCTTCAGAATCTTCTTCTTCGTTAGTCATTTCTTCAGAATCTTCTTCTTCAGTTAAAGAACGGATGATTTCATTGATATCAATTTCCTCGTCCATTTCTTTGTCCTCAGCCTCATTAGCCATTTCTTCTTCTTCACCTTCCATAGGCATTTCTTCTTCTTCACCTTCGGTAGCCATTTCTTCTTCATCGCCTTCAAGTTCACGGATGATAGCTTCTAGATCTAATTCTTCATCTACACCGTCCATGTCATCTTCTTCTTCAATAGCTGGTCCTGGATTAGGAGTACCATCTTCATCATTTTCATATCCTTCTTCAGCAGGAGCAGGAGCTGGCATTTCTTCATCGTCCATGTCATCCATGTCGTCGTCCATATCCTCTTCTTCAGCTAAACGGGCAGAAATCATGTTTTGAAGTCTTGGTCTGAATGTTTCTTCTAATGCAATTTTTGCGTTTGCTAATGCAGTCTCACGAACAGCTTTAGCATCTGCGATTGCCTCTTTTAAGAGTTTGTTCATAATTTGTCCTCGTATTTAATTTGGAAATAAGACTATTCAGAGTCTTAATAATTTGTATAATATAATTTGAGTGACCGTATAATAGACTGTTACGGTATCATTAACAATTATATATATAACGAATAGTAAAAAAGATGCCGTTACTGACATCTTTTTATAAACTTTGTTTTGTTAACCGTTTCGTTCTGATTCTCTTTGAGCTATAAACCTAGCCCTTTCTCTATTAATCCTTTTAGTAACTGAAGCAGGAATATATTCTTGCCGTTCCTTTAGGATTTCTAATTTACCAGAATCTTTAAGACCCTTTTTCCATTTACGTAAAGCAAATGAAATGTCTCCACGGTCTCCAATTTTTACTACTCGAGCTCCAATTTCTACTCCGGGTTGGATGCTTGCAAAATGTTTTTGTTTTTTACTTATGTAATTCATATAACTTATTTTTGATTATTATAATAACTATTTCTTTATTTAACAAGAAAAATAGCAACTATTATTATGCCTTCGGCTATTGCTGCCATTCTCCAGTTACGCTTACGATTGGTTTCAGTATCTAATAATGCTTTAGTATTAGCATGTAATACAATTTCATTCTGATATTTAGTACGAAGACTATCTGCTTCCGTTTCTAGGTCTGTATATAACTTGTTTAAATCTTTGTAATATTTACGTTCTATGGTTAATTGCTTATTACAATCATTCCATAACGAGCGAGTCTCTGTTAATTCAATTTCAACGCCGTTACATAATTTAATTTTACGTAATAGATCCAACTCTTGTTTATATGAAAAACAAACTAAGGAGTCGTTATTATATACTATACGTTTAGGACTAAAATGTTGTCCAGACACTATCGCGGCCAGCAGTAGACAACTTATCAAGAGCGTTAATTTCTTCAGCATTGCGTTCTTTTATTTTTTTTATTCGTGTAACTGTTTCACCTTGTTTATTATCATAAGCCGTTTGTAGATTTGATAGATCTGAGTTTAACTTATTAACTTGTTCCCTAAGGCGTTCAATCTGTTTGGTATCTTCTATAGTTACCGTAACAGTTGGTTTATTATATAACATAGAAAGAGTTATTAACAATGATACAAATAATACCAATATCAATAACTCTCTCCAGTAACTTGTTATGAAATTCATTTTATCCTTCTAATGCATTATTTACATTATAGTACTTGTTTAGTACTGTACCAATATCTTCGTATGCAGCTTCTAAACGTTGTTGCATGCCTGACATCTCACCGGCAGTCTTTTCAAATACCTTAAAGGCTTCTTGTATTTGCTTCATATGACGGCTAACCGTAACATTATCAAACCAATGTTCAGACTCTTGCATAGTTAAATTTTCTGCAGTAGTAACAATGTTACTTAATGTCTCTGATAATTCTGATAACTGATTGTTACGGTAAACCATTTCTCCTAACTTATGATATTGAGATACTGCTTCCAAGAAAGCTTTCTTTTCCTCTTTAGTCATTTTAGGTTTTTCAGTTTCTCCTAAATACTTTTCATTTAAGATACTACGTAGTAATTGTTGTTCAAACTTTTTCATTTTGATAATCCTCTAAGTACTTTTCTAATACCTGCTATATTTTTCATTGCAGCTGAACCGTAACGGTTAATTGTTGTACGTGCAGCTTTCACTTCATAATCATATGCCATATCATCTTCTGTCTGAGCATCTATATCAGCTATTACCTGATTAAGTTGTGCTACAGCTTCATCTAATTGTGACATAAGATCCTGATAATATGAGGCATTTTCTGCTTCATTAATTTTACGTTTAGCGTTTCCAATACCTAAAAATACAGTACCTTCCGTAAGTAACTGATCATTAGACTTTGGCTTACCCGTAAACAGTTTATTATACTTATGTTTTAAGTTCATACTAATCCTTATAGTTCAGGCGGTATATTTGCAAATGGATCTGGAATAAATCCAGCGCCTGGCTGACCTGGCGTATTATAAGGACCATAAAGACTGTTATGAGATGCTTGTTCCAAACTATCAAATGATACAGAACTAGCAACTGGGTTACCTAATTGCATGTTAACCAATGGTTCTGCATTAGGACCAGTAGTATATCCAGTTCCCATTTGTCCTGGATTGATAGGCCCGTATTGTGATGTATGTGCTAATTCTAATAATGATGGCATATTAAAACTCCATTATGATATCTTGTATAATACGATTTATATGACCGTATTTGTCATTTATTACTTTATTAACTGACTCATTGACGGGTGATAAGAAAGCTCCGTGGGTGGATGGATTACTTACAAAGTCAAATGCAATCAAATCAAAGTCATCTTGTACTACTAATGTAGCATTTCCTTCACGCATTACTTCTTTAACTGACCCCATGCCGCGTGATGAAATACCTAAACGAATTCCTGATTGAAATAATGCTTTAAGTATATTACCTGACGGTGTATTGAGAATTTCTACTGTACCGACAAGATCGTTACCATTCCAATTCATACCTAATACATTATGACTAACGTTATTCAAATTAACAACAGATGAATCTGGATGGTCTAGTTCTCCTAATGCTCTACGTTCCGCAATAAATGTTTGACTATATTTTTTTGCTTCACGTTGTAATATTTCCATTGGATATACACGGCCGTTTTGATTCTGAGCATTAGCACGTTGTAGTACTCCATTAACAATTAAACGTCCGTTATTTTGTGTTAATGATTCGTTTATTTGTTGAGGTGATACTTCAAATACTGTATAATCAACTAAAAGTTGTTTGCTCATATTATCCTTTACGAGTTAATGATGTATATGGATACACAGCACCATCTACTAAAATTGTATCATAATACGTACCTGTCTCATCATATATCTTATCTGTACCGTTTGTAGTTACTGTGATTGATGCTGTAGCTGATATAAAGTTTGTATATGGATCCGGTACACCACCTTCATTGTCATGTTCAATTGTCAAAGAGCCACTTCCTGCTGTTAATGTTACAGTAAATAAATCAGCTGGTGCGATTGTATTTGTAAATCCAGCAACTACTGCTCCGGCGGCTTGGGTATTAACGGCATCTTTAAATCTGTTTAACAAACTACCAGTAATATTACCAGTTTCAGATCTTGTATAAGATGCAGTAATTAATCCTGCTAAACCAGTTGTATTACTATATGTATATCCAGCTGCTCCAGATACAATTAAAAATCTGAATTTTTTAAATGTATCAACGTGGTCATATGTATAGTCAACTCCTCCGTTATAAGCAGTTACATCAAAATAATATTCATGTATACTAGCACTTGTCGGATGATTAGAACCGGTAATATTATTAGTCAATCCAGATGCCCATGCAAAGCTCTGAGTTTCAGCTGTTACGCTAATCAACTGTGGATTAGTACCGACCGCAGCTGAATTATTAGATGATACCGACGTACCAGGTGATTCATATGATTCGTTTATAATAAATGGATCATCCCATAATGCCTTATTACTTTCTTTTACGAATTGTATACGGGCAGCTTCAACGCCTTTTGTTTCAATTAATTGTTTGATATGTGGCTGTCTTGTATAATCACGCCAATCTAAAAAATTACTCATTTTGATAATTCCTTTAATCTATTTGAAATACGAACTATACGTTCGTTAATTTTTGAAAAACGAGCCCCTGTTGATTTCCAGAATTGTCCAGAATTAACACCAGATTCATTTTTTAATTTTAAGTTATGTGCTACTACTCGTTCTATTTCAGCTAACATACGATTAACTTCCATAATACTTTTGTTTACCTTTTGTGATGGTGTAGCAGATTCATCTTTTTTGTATTCACGATATGATACTGCTTCATCAATACTATAGCCTGAAGGTGATTTGTATTCAACGCTTTTATGTAAAAATCCTTTTCGCTTAAGTGCTTCAAATATTGATATGATAGCTTCTGATGTTGGATACCCATTTCTATCCGCTATCTTATCAACAAATGCCGTAACTAACTTATCCATTTCTGGATTACTAGATTCTGTAATACTAGGGTTAACACCGTACATTTCGGACATCATTTTTTTATAATCAGATGTTTTACTTTCCATACGTTTAAAGAATTTATTTGTCTTAGGAGTTTTTTTCCAACCATCAGCTTCAATAGTATCATCATCAGCTTTACCAAATGCCATTGGCGAATCATAGCCAGGTACACCTGCAGTCGTAGACATTTCATCTAACTCTTCTTCTTCGTCCATTTTAGCAACTTTACTTAAACGCTTTTTTAGATATCGATCTGAACTATCAGTATCGCCATCATTGTCTAAATCTTTATCGTCCAAGTCTTCAAAATCCGTGTTGGCTTCTTTATCAGAAACGCGGTCTACTGCTTCCATTAACCGACGAAAATTCTTTTCTATATCTTTACGTAGGCCCATATTAGAATCCTGTTTGACGCTTTAGTACGTAAATAACACTAGCCGATCCACCTTTAATCTGTCTCACTGACAAGTCATATATAACACCGGCTGTTAAGTCATTTAATATAATTTCTCCGCCGTCCGATAAACTAGCGGTTGCATTACCAGGTGTCTTAACAATAATACTACCATATCCATAATTACTACCAGTAAAGTCTACTTGACCACTAGTATATAAATACGATGACACATACTTACCAGGATGCCCTAGTCTAGTAAATTGATTTTGTTCTGTGGCTGTATATCCAGGATAAAAACTCATTTTGCTCCTTTAATGCTTTTAAGTTCTTCTACTAATTCATAGTAACGAAGCATTGTTAATATATCTTTATCTTCGATATTATTACGACGGCTCATTGTAGTTAATAAATTAGCGACTTCATTTAATTTGATACGTATAACTTTGCTAGGTACTGTAGTTTTTAGTTTATTAATAGTATCACGTAACATAGCAGATTCTTTAACAATAAACTGTTTAAGTGTCACTGAGTTAGTTACATTATTAATATATTCGCGTAGTAAACGTTTTTGTGATTCGTTTAATGTAGCATATTTTTCGTTAAAACGATCAATGATTAATTTAGATGCTAATAATCGAACATCTTTATCTTCATTAGTTAATACCGGTACTGCTTCAGTATCTGTCTTACGTACTGTACAAATATATTCGGTTAATGAAAATCGATTTTCTACATATTCTTTTGGATCATCTGATTCTGCAAATTCAAATAATTTATAAATCGAAGCATGTAGTTTATAATTATTAACACGTGATTTGAAAAAATCTTCAATGTTATAATTGTTACGTATTTCTTTTATTAAATTATATTTTTCACGCTTTAAAGCTGTTTCGTTAATACTGCGTTTTGTACGAAGTACTGCTTCTAAAAACATTTCTGCTTTACGCTGTGAGTTAAACGTTTCTTCATGTAAAGAACGGTATAATTTTAACTCTTTTGATAATTCTGAGTTCTTTCTAAAATTTCTTTTAATTATACGAAGTGCTGCCGAATCTTTATTGTTCATAGTATCCGATGCTACTTGGCGTACGAGTAACTCAAAAATTAAACCAGTATTCTTTACTTTCGCATGTTTAATCTTACTCATGTTTATACATCCTGTTTGTACGTATCTTTTTAATAAATATAGTTATTATGTTAAATTTATATCTAGTAAATTGTTTTCATCTAACATAGTACCAGCATCATCATTTTTAATCTCAATATCTAATGACTCTTTTAATACTTGTTTTGTTTTTACTTTACTAGCCATTGATTTTATTATAGCTTTAGTATCAATATGCTCCGTACTTAATGCACTACCACCACGGAAATTATGTTGTAATGGTGATTTATCAGTAGTAAATGTTTTACCTAAATCTTTAATACCTAATGGATCTCTTCCATGCGGACTTGCATGGCTACCCCAAGTACCTGGCTCTTGAGGTCTTCCTGGCCCGGCTACATGTTCTTGCTCCATACCTGGTAACAATCCACCTTTATTAGCAACGTGCATACTAGCAATATCATGAGGTGTACCAAAACTCATATTAGTTTTCTTTGGATCATTACCTTCTGACTTAATTTGTTCCTTACGGAAGTCTTGTTTTAAGTCCTCAATAACTAATTCACGTTCAGCTTGCCATTCTTCTTCACTTAATCCAAATACATTTTCATAAATATATTTTTCTGAAAACATGGTAGTCTCTTTAAGATTACCGGCCAAACTTACCTTTTCATTAAGAGATTCAATTTTTTGCTTTTCATATATTAATGATGGGTTAGTTAGTGATAAACTAAAATTAACCAAATCTTCATCACGGAATCCTTGTGCATATAAATGTACAATAGCAATTTTAGTTAACTCTGATACGAATATTTTTTGTATACGTTCAATAGTTCTAGCAAAACGTACATCTTCAGCCGCTAAAGTAGCTTTACCTTCTACACCTTCATCATATCCTAAAAATGCTTTAGGTATTTTAAGAGCGGCATGCATTTTATTACGTAAGTATTCAATATCTTCAATCTGACCATCCGAACTTAATCCAGATAATGTATCAATAGCTGTTCCCGAATCTCCACCACGTACCGGAAGATAATAGTCTTCCATCATGTTTTGTATATTAAACTTTAAATTATATTGCCCAGTTGTTTCATCAATATACGGGGTCTTTTTCATCTTGTTGATAATCTGTTGCATATAACTATCAACTTCGTTAGGTGGTATATTACCGACATCAATTTTAAAAATACGACGTTCTGGTGCTCTCATAATACGATGTATTAACATAGCATCTTCCATCAACGTAAGTTGTTTAAAAATCTTACGTGCTGGTTCAATCATTGATTTACCATATGGTAAGAAATTAGTATCTGATAATAAACGGAAATGAGCTATTTGGTAATTTTCAAATTCATTACGTGGATTTTGTCCTCCGGTACCCGCAAAATGTCTAGTAGTAGTATGAGCACCTTGCATTACAAATCGATATGCATATGGATTTTCTTGATCATATCCTTCTTCACGTACCATTTCATATGCAGACATTGGAATTACATTAATAACTCCTAACTCATCTTCAATATCTAGATAAAGATAAAAGTCTCCATACTTACAAGCATTACGTATCCATGGCCATAAATTATAATCTATATTAAGTATATCATAAAACAAATTATGAAGTACTTTACGTATTTCATTATTAGGCGATGATATTGTTAAAGTATCACCTTCCGAATCTTTAACTGTACTTTCATCTGCATATATGTCTAATGCCGATGCGATAATAGGATCTAAATCCATAGCCTCATAATCTGAAAATAATTCTACTTTAGATTGATGAAAGTTATATGTACCATTGTAAACTGACTGGCCTCCTTGACCTCTATGTAGACCGGCAAAACGATCTATATATGCAGTTGTTGACAATGAACCGTTTGATTGTAACTTATTAGTATCAATAGCCTTTAAACGGTTTTTTGCTATTCTACGCACAACGACATTAGTTGAAAACAGTCGTTTAAGTCTAGCTTGTAGTGAAGTATCTGCCATAAGTTCTATTTATTAATAAATATTAGATAAGCCAGGTAAGGCTCTCGTTTCCATTAGCTGTACCCCATGACCAACTATTATTAGCAGCAGTATTATTACTACTATATACACCCGGGGTAGTCTTGCCAAAATGACCTAACGTTTTTCTAGATAAATCTATACCTTGTTGATGTAGACGAAGTGCTGTATCACGTACCCATAAAGCGGTACCAAAGGACATTACCAAGTCATCATTATAACCTCTTTGTGCTTCTGCACGTTGACCAGTCCATATAAATACTAACAGTTCATCTATTAATCGTTTACTACGTACTACTGGACTTTTTTCACGAAAATATGTTTCTAGTTTAGATATTACAAGTGGACGAGTTTTTGAATTCATTGAAAAGCCAGGAACTTTATCTGACTTACTTTTCAAATCATATCCTTTTGCTAAATGTACATTTTCATCTACATATGCATCTGAACGATATGAATAATATAAGTTATTGTAATTACGATCTATCGCTACTTGTAGTACTGCCCATCCTATATTAGCATTTTCAATTACTAGTAAGGCATTATCATATTCAGTTGCTACAGATACAAGCATATTACCGTAATCAGTTGTTCCTATCTTACCACGATATTCAGCTACTTGAGTCATTGAATTGATTTCTATAACATGGAAAGCTGAATAGTCTGCTCCATCGCCTCGGGCAACGTCAGCTACAACTGCATAGCTTTTGTTAGTACCGTATTCTGGATATTCCCATACCCAATAATTACTATCAAATCCACGTTTTTCTATTGGCTCTTTAATATATGTTTGTTCATACCATTGCAGAATAGGACCGTCAATAACAGTATGTCCTGATGATATAAAGTCACAATCACATTCTTGGGCTGCTTGTTTTTCTCCTAACAACTCTGTCTGTTGAACTCTCCATTTGTCATCACGATCTGGATGTACTGTCCAATGCAGTTTTATCGGATGAAATTGACCACCCGCTTCCGCATCTGACCAAATTTTATGAAACCAATTACCAGTACCATTAGGAGTAGATAAAGAAATACATCCACCACCTGTCGCAAGTGTTTGTTGAGCCGATGTCCATATTTCATCAATGTTTCTAATAAACGCTGCCTCATCAATTACTAAAAGAGATAATGCTTCAGAACGACCGGCAGTACCAGTACTTGATACAGCTTTAACTTGAGAACCGTTCTTAAAGCGTAAGGATAATTTGTTATCTTCAATAGACGTACCCTTTAACCAACTAGGAAGATTTTCGTGCATTACACGTATCTTTGTAACCAAGTTTTTAGCAACGTCTTGAGTAGTTGCAATAACTAATACATTATAATCTGATTTAAACAGCATTGCCCATAACACATAACCAGCAGTTACTGTTGATATACCTAACTGACGCGATTTAAGTATTACACTATATCGGTTATGTTGTAAGGATGTTAATACCTCTTCCTGAAATGGATAAAGGTTAAAATACATTTTACCTTTTGTGGGATGTTGAATAATACAATACTTGCGCATGAAATGGATAGGATCCACTGCACAACGTTTGTATTCTTCTGAAATTATTTCACGTAAACTTTTCTGTGCCATGTAACTCTAGTTAATTTATTATTATGCTAATGCCTTTTCCAATACACCTTTCAATATAGCTACTGACATATCACCAGCTTTAATAGAATCGGCTACTGCTGTAAATATAGTTCCGGATTGACCAGCCGCTGATGCAGTAGCTTTGATTTCTGGTAATGCCTCAACTACTTGGTCAATTGCATGCATTCCACCATCAATAGCAATAAAAAACATACCTATAGTATAGATTACATCTGCTACACGTTTAGAAGTCTCCCATACTTTCTTTACACGTAAAAAATTACTCGGATCTCCTAATAACATTACGCCTGAAATAACTGCCCTTAATGGTATTAAATATGCATCATGCATTTCATGAGCCGTATTTTTAAGCCATTTACCTAATTTTGTATCTGCGGATGCATCATGTATAACATGTAACATGTGTTCATCGACTGGTTGTGCTGATGCTCCACTACTATCAAAACTTACTGCATGATCATCTGACTTATGACTTTTTTCTATCGTTTGACCAAGATATGCATATGCATCATCAATATACTTTTTATCTGCTTCAAATGATACACCTTGTAACATACCTTTAACTGTACCACCTAGTTGCTTTACCATGTCAGCTTTTGACGGTATTTCTTTGTTTTTCTTAGCATACTCGTACATACGACCTATAATACGACGTATAGATCTAGATTTTTCATCACCAAAAGTTAATCCGCCAATCCAATCGACTATATTTCCTAAAAATTTTAGTAAGGTAGGAGCAGCTAATAATCCAGTTTCTAATGGCCCCATCTCCATAAGTAATCCTTCATCAATAACATCATCTTTTGAATCTATTGACTTGGGATCCTCTAATGCATCTACATTAATTTTATTTGGATCAACAGTTACTTTTCCTTTTGTTGCTTCTTTAGCAATTTGAGCAATTGCCTTAGCTACAACATCATCTGATACAGCGCCAACTTCATTAACACCCATTACAGGCTGTACAAAATTTACTAAGTTGGTCCATTGGGATTCAGACATACCGCGTTTTAATGATTTTGCTACTCGCTTAGCCTGACTTTCTAACACTACTGTAGATTCTGTCAGTTTTTGTAGTTTACGTCGGGTGTATCTATTAGGAAAAAAAAACTTAATTTCTTGCTCGACTATTTTTTTAATGGCATTGGATAATATAACACGTTCATCAACTTGTAATTGAGCATTTTTATCTAATTCAGCAACAGATGATTCAAGTTCTTTTTCTAACATTTTTTTATCAAATGTCATTTTCTTTAACTCGTTGGTAATTTTTTGCTTCTTAGCACCATCGGCTTCTGCAAACTCTTTGGCCTTCTTTTTCATTTTATCGACTAATGTCTCAAGCTCTTTAGATATTTTACTAATTGATCGTCCTTTTGCCATCTTATCCTTTAAGGTCGTTTAATATTTGTTCTTTAAGTTTGATATAATCACTATCAAATTTTTCTAAAAATGCTGATTGGTCCCATTCTTCCATACGACCGTCCGCATTTTGTGCAAATTGTAATTTAACCGCTTCACGTAATAATGCCACTTCTTTATCTGCATCAGTAAACCATGCTTCTGCATTTGCTAACATACGCTGTTTACTATACTGTTCCCATGCCTCCGTACCTTGTAATCGAATAGCATGTTCTTCCTTTAATACACATGAAAAGCATTTTTTATGCATGAAATACATTTTGAAATGTAACTGCTTTTCATGATCTCGCATATTACCATTACAACAAGGACATTTATCTGGAACTGCTAATGATTTACGTATTGTATCTAAAATACTATTATCAACAGTTTTTGTACGATATCCATCCTTCTGTTCAAATCTCCATACAGTTCCTGTTTTAGGATCTGTTTCTGTCCATACATCACCTACATTATGTTTTTCAGTTGATGTACTAGTGTAACCGTAACTAGTTCTGGTTTGACTTTTGTGTTGGCCAGATAATAGCTCTTTTAAAGCTTTTGTGTTTTGTAACTTATTTGACATATTATTTTAACTCGGTTTTAATACGCATGCGTAACATACGTTTAGCTGCTTCATCTAATGGTAAACCTTGTAATAATTCTAATACAAAATTAGCTTGTTCCGTAGCTGGCTTATTTTCTAACATCTTTACCATCTGCTTAAACGCAGCAGTTTCTTTAACTCGATCTGATCGTTGTGATAATCCAGAAGATACTTTAGATTCTGGTGTATCCATATCTAACTCATTAATTATACTCTCAGTTGTTGTTAACTTTTCAGCCGCTCCTAATTTACGAGCAATACGTTGTTTGATAGTATTAAAATCTTTTGCCGTTAATCCTAACTGCTGTGTTAATTGTGCAGTTAATTCAGCCTTTTGTTCCGGTGTCATACTAGCAATACGTTTTGGGTCAATTTTACCTAAACCAACGTTTAACTGAGTTTTTGCAGATCCTAATTTAGATCTTAAGTTGCTACCAATTTTGTTTAAAAAATCAGTATCCGCTTCACTTATTTGGCTACGTATTTCCTTACGAATTGCTTCACGTAATTGTTTTTCTGTCATATTGTTCCTTTTATATTGTATAAATATTATCTAAAAGATGATTCTAATCCTTTAACTATGAATCTACCAGTAATCTTAAATGGTTTACTGTATATTTTAGGATCACGTATTACAATACCTTCATGTTCACGTACTGGACCTAGTGGAGAACTTAATGCTTCTAGTACTGCATTTCCTAGTTCCATAGTAGCTAAATACATAACAAATCCGTCAATTGCTTTTTGTTGATCTGCAGGATCTGCTACTAACTCGGCTACATCCTTTTTATCTGCAATTGCCATTAATATTTGTTTACTTTGAGCACCTACCGTTTTACCATCTGCTAATTTAATCATAGTTTCTTTTTGATTAGTAGCAGTAGCTAACCATTGGCTCAATGTCTTTGATACTTTTTTACCATTAACAATAACAGTATATTTCTTTGCTAATTCGCCTTGAAAGTCCGGATCTGAATCTAATGTAGTAGGAACTGATCCTAATACCTCATATCCATTTTCATTAGCAGTCGGAGCTAAAGCATTTAATAAGTCTTGCAATGCTTTTTTATTATATGAAATCTCTTTAGTAGCTCTACGCTTTGGAGTTACTTGTTCAATTTCTAGCAATCCGTGTATAGCTAAGAAGTTTTTATTATATGATAATACATTAGTACTACCAGCTACATATTCAATATTAAACAAAATATTTGGATTGTCCCACATTCCTAATTTCTTAAGCATTGGCGTAATATCTGGTAATGCGTCATTAAATATATCTAATACTTTTCCACCAATAATAATCATACCATGGCCCACACCAAAACGATCTTCTAAATCAGCTTTTGTAATACCTTTAACATCTAATGGTTTATTAGAACCGCGGTCCATTACAAACACTTTTTTACCATCGACATCTACTAAACGAATACTAGCATTTACGCCATCAATTTTAACAGAGGCTGGTCCTTTCTTTAGGTATTCAGCTGACTGTACAAATACTTTAACTAGATCCTTTCCAGTCTTTACCCAATCAATATCAAATGGATGTGCCATGTGTCCACCAGCACCACCTTCTGTTATCAGTCCTTCTGATAAACGATCTTTTACTAAATCAACTAACTTCATATCATCCCATCCTAATATTTTTTTAAATGTTTCTGGTGTACCGTTTTTTAATGCAGCTCTTAATGCCGTTCCTGACATTTCTCCATATCCTGGAATGTTTAATGATACATGAGGTGCTACAATTAAGTATCCATGTTGGTCATATCCGACCATATTGTTTTTATGTGTTTTATAATCTTGGAAATAAGAATCTTTACCAGACTTAAGTTTACCAATACGGAATCTAGGATCTTCTTGCATATCCTTATCACCAACCATAAATACTACCGCAGTAGTGGCTGGATCGTATTGTGATAATAACTCTTCGGCTTTATATGGATTCTTAACTTGTATTACATTTTTAATACCATACTGACCGATTATAAGTTTTTTATCAGCAAATGAAAATGGCGATTTAGGTTTTTCCACTTTATCACTAGTAACTACAAATGCATTGTTAGCGCCGAATTGTTTTTGTAACCAGCGAAATGCTTCTGCATGATGACGACCAAATGGTTGAAAACGTCCTGGGTATACAGCTATGATTTGTTTAATATTAGTATCTTCAGTTATGATTTGTTCTACTAGCCATTCACCTAAATTCATTGATATCCTTTTGAATAAATATTACGCTACTTGCGTTACGGTTACTATTACACTTGGTATAGCTGGTATGTTCCCTAAGGCAGGGAATGCATCAATTATAGCATTTCCTGCGCTAGTTTGCCATGCAATTTCCGCATAATCAGCGTTTAAAAATGAATATACCCAATTCCATGCTGCAACAGTTGTTATATTATTTGCGGCAGTTATTTGTGTTGCGGTATTTGCAATATTCTGACCGTTTTTCTTTAACCATATATACACATCATCTGCTCCGCTGATGTTATCTATTTGAGCTGAAAATTGTATATTGTATACTCCATCATTCGGAAATTGTATACGAGAGTTGTTTGTATACGTTATACCGTCAGCAACATCTACCGTAGTATATGTAAATGAAGCCGATACATTAGCCCCTGGATTTGTTATGCTAGATGTATTACTAAAAGCTCCATGATTAAACTGCTTATTGTTGTTCATTATTAATGAACCCGTAACTTCTAACGAACCTGTTACAATTACACCGCGTTTATATGTATATCCAGAGAATGGCTGTATACTACCACCAATACAATTCCAATCTGTTTGTGATGTACCAGGAAATACAGAGGCAAGTTGCATTACGGCTCCTGCTGGTAATGATACTCTAGCTGGATTTGTGATAGTACCTTTTTCAACATTGAATATATCTAAAATTTCATTACCGGCTACGTTATTTTCTATAATAATATCAATCCTAGAACTATTACCTAAACTAGGAAATGCAATTTTTCCTAATGGATACAATAAATCACAATTAATTGTCACACGTCGTACTTGCTCTCCGCCATTGTTACCATCTAATCGTAACCAATATGCCCACTGGTCGCCTAGATTACTACTATAATCATAACGGTCAAAATAACTAGCAGAGTTTGCGGCTGTTATAACTACGGTTTTATCGCGTATTATATTTGCTAATGCCACACCAGTAAATAATGCATTTGATGCTGTTACATTACCTTGAGCAGTTAAATGAAAATTACTAGATGATATTTCTATATTACCATTTGCCCCAGAAATAAATTGATTAGCACTACCTAAAAAGAATTTGTTAGTACGTACTTCTAATGAGCCGCCATTTGACGTTCCGTATTTAAAGTAATTATCAGATCCAGCAACTAGTTCAAGTCCTACACCTGAATAATTATCACCCGAATTTGGTAGTACTGATCCTGAATACAACATCCATCCGGGTGCGCCACCTTTTGCTGGATCTGATGCTGATATAAATCCTTCATATCCTATCGAACGTATAAAACCTGAATTTACACCGGCCATTTCAATACCAGTACCAATACCATTACCTATATATACAGAGCCTGTTAATAGATTATTAGTACCATTTATATATGTGTTATCGCCATCAAATACCGCACCATAAGCTATAGTTTCAGTATCAGCTTTACGTCCACGAAAATCAAAATATTGAAACTTAAACGTTAATGGCGTTTTAAGATGCTCTGTCGGTATTCTTTTATTAATACGTATATAATTAGGTGAAAATCCAGTCTCTTGATTAGCCAAAACTTGAATATCACTTATTATAAATGCACCATGACGTGTTACAAATTTTAAATCAATAGGTTTATCTTCTGTTGCAATAAATCTAAATGTTACTGTAGCATTTGCTTCTGGTACTTTAGTTGTTTCATATGTACCAATACGTGAACCTAGTACTCCATTATCTTTAAAATTATTAATAACCGTCGAATTAAAATTACTTACTGGTAGTACATCACCGGTAGTGACTCGTTTAAATGCTTCTTGAGATGTAACCGCAGATCCGGATATATAAACATCTAAACGCGCATTAGGTATATTAGTATTTGTCGATGAAAATGATGTTATATTAGATGTATTTGCTATATTAAATACTACAATATATTCCGTATCTTTATATACTCTTGGATTATATTGTGGTTTAATTGATAATATAACCGCATCATTATCTTGAAACGCAGTAGTTGTAGGTGTCATTTTTATTCCACCGACTAGTGTATCCATATCATATGCAATGGTCATTGGATTAGATGTACTAATTGTACCCAATGCCGATGCTGTCCAGTATGTGTTTATTTCAGATAAACTTTCTATTGTTCCAAAATTTTCATAATATGAACCAACTGTTACATTAGTTTCTAAAGAACTTGTATCAATTAATATATCTGTCTGTTCTACTATAGTATCACCTAAATCAATAAAATCACCAAATTGACCACTAGGTTTAAATAATGTTTTAATACGATATACATCGCCGGTTGCTGGTTCTGTATTTGATAATATAATATCAGCAAAGCTAGCAGAATTTTCGGTGTATATTACTTCAGAAGGCTTTATAAAACTAGCTGTAAAATCTGAAGACGCGTTAAAACTATTTACGTTATATAATGTATAATCACGCGAATCACGAATTGATGTACCAGATGTTCCAACAGACAACAAACTAACATTAAATTGACCTAATGTATCTTCACCATTAAGAAATCCACCAATTTGTGATACACGTGCTGATGTATTATTAAGTACCTGTACGATTGCAAAATCATATGAACCGCTCAATGCGCGTGTCGCACCTCCATAATCATTAGTTGTTTCATTAAACTGCGATGCTGGATATACTAAATTATTAGCACCAGCCGTTAATCCACTAATAGTCAATATCGGATTTTTTACAGTTAACGTACCGTTAACCATACTTGCTGAGAAAAATGGCTGACTAGTTGTTACAGTGGAGTATCCAGTTAAAGTTTGCAGTGTCGGAGATACTGTAACTGCTGCAGATGTATCAGTTAATTGCGACTGTACAGTGTTATTATTATAAAATTGTCTACCGAATGACGGCGTACGAGTAGACCCTGCTCCTTCTGCAACTGAACTATCAATATCAGTAAGCCCTGTACGTGCTAATGTAGATGGAGTACTTAATGATATAGTACCACTACTACTTACCTGAGTAAATATATTAGTTAAATTAACTGGTTGCAAATAAGGCTGTACTATTTCTGTTATAGTAACTCTAGGTTGTTGTGTGAATATTATTTCAATATCGTTTGATGCCTTTGGTGCTACATTACATTTACGCGACCAAATAACATTTGGTACTTGAAAATAATCAGCGTCATTACTATTTTTACTAAAACGATATAGATTACCAGTACTGGGGTCTTGAGAAGCCCTTCCTGCTAAAAATACAGTACAATCACCTGGCGATGTATCCGGGTAGATATAAACTGCAATTACACGTGTACCATCTTTTTCTACGTAACGGATAGGTTCGTAATAAACTGGGTTATTATTATAATCTAGTATTTCAATATGTATTTCACTACCATCAACTAAATATTCACGATTTGCTGATATCTTAATAAGATTTTTACCAGCTTTAAACTTTTCAGGAAATTCAATTATCCGAAAAAAGTTTGGTGAATTTTCACTAGTATCTATTATTGAATAAGATAAATCACGTAAGCCAAAATAACCTACACGTTTACGTAACGGCATTTATATCCTCATTTTCTTATAAATATGAGTAATTTATTTTAGAGTACCCGTTTTCTTTTTTAATCTCAATAAGCTTATCAACTACATCACGCATAGCATCAATATGAGATATACACATAATAAAACCAAACTGAGATTTAAGGTAGTCGAACAACATGTACATACTATTCAAATTATCCGAATCAAGTACACCAAACCCTTCATCAATAGCTAAGAAATTAGGTCTAGGTAAACTACTGACGTTAATCAATGACGTACGTATTGCAAGAGATGCAATAAACTTTTCCATACCGGATGTTAGTTCCATTGGCCAATAATTATCATTATCATATACAATAAAGCCATGTATATTTTTACCATCAGTATTTAATATAACAGTAAAATCTACTATCTGCGTTAATATATTATTTATTTCGGCTTCAATTTGTGGTAATGCTCGAGCTATTAATTGATACGGTACGCCGTCACGTTTAACTGCTTGTAGATAATATTCATATGCTTTGTACTGTACTTCTAACTCAGTTAACCGCTCAATATCTCGTATAGCATTTTGCTTAGCTGTTTCCGCAGCATGAAGTTTACCAGAACATTCTAATAAACGATTATCTACTTGTTTAAGTTCTGATGTTAAGTATGTTACTTCACTTTGAAGTTCTGATATTTCAGATTCTAGTTGTTTATTAGTTTCAATATCAGTAATACGGTCTTCAGCTGTTTTTATTAGCTCTACTAATCGAGTAATCTTATCTTCACTAGATTGTACTGTTAATAATGTACTATTTAGTTTATTTGTCAGTGTCGATAGTTTTTGTTCTTCAGTATGTAAACGTTGTTCTGCTACTTGATACCCATTTAATAAATTAGTAGCACTTACTGTTGGAAAATTAACTTTAATATCGGCAATTTCAATTAATAGATTATCATGTTCTTCTTGTAGTTTTGGTAATTTTTCGGCCTCCAATTTAGTATCATGTAACCATGGATTAGCCATGCAATATTCACAATTTGGATCCCACTTATGATTATCTAATTTATCAACCATACGGTTAGCATGTGATATTTGTTGTTGTAATACTTGTAATTTTGTAGTTAACTCAGCTAAACGTTTTTTATTTTGTTCTTCAGTAATAATATTACTACGTATTTCTGTAATGTCATATTCTGCTACATTATTACGCCATGAATCTACAATATCTTGTTGATTGTTAATATCTGTTTCAATAGCCGTAACAGTCTCTTTTAATGTATCTAATTCTGACAGCATGGTATGATATGCCGTTTGTAGTTGCTCTGGGTGTTTTATATTATCATCTATAGGACGTAGTTGTTTTGACAGATCAATAATCTGATCATTAATATCATCCTTCATACGATCAACTGTTTGTTTTTCAGTTAACAATTCATTGTAACTTTGAGATGTATGTGATATGATACGTTCAGCATCTGCCAATATTGTACCTATATCAGTTCGTTTATATTCCCGTATTAATGCGGCAGTGTCTTTACTATCATCAGCTGCGATCTGATACTGTTTTTCAAATACATTGATATCTAAAAACTGACTCAATAAGTCTTTACGATCTTTTTGAGACATGTCAATAAATCCAGTATTATTATTTTGCAGTGATAGTGCCGTTAATACAAAGTCTTCATATGTACCTAAGTACTGTTGTACTATTTTATTAGTAGAATCACGTTGGTCACCGTTTAATGATGTAATATTACCAGTATCATCTACATGATAAAATTCTACATCTACTTTAACATGCCCGTTACTTTGCTTTTTACCATTACGTTCAATTACATATGTCTTACCGTCTAGATCAAATGTAAATTTACTAGCAAAACGATCGCATTTATTATTCAATACATGAACAGCTTTATTAGTACGACTACATTTATCAAAACAACAAAATGCTAAAGCATCTAACAATGTAGACTTACCAGAAGCATTAGGAGCAAACAATCCATATGTACCTGACATATTAGCAAAGTCAACATGATTATCATCGCCATAACTAAACATGTTACTAAATTCAAAATATTTTGGCACCCATACTACATTGCGAGTTAACTCAGAATCTGGTAGTTTTGAAAATACCGTACGATTGATATGACGTACACAGTCAAGCATGGCGTCATCTAATGCTAATTCGTCAGATAGGTAATCTGATATTACCGTGTTTTGCCATTCTACATCACGTACATTACCAAATGATATTCTTTTACCAGCAGTAACAGATGATAATGGATTAACTTTCTGTATGGTAATTTCTTGTACTTTGTATTTATGTTTTATTTCAGCTACTATCGTTTTAAGCGTACCCGAATCTGTATCTTTAACCTTTAAACGAATTCTAGGTTTTTTAGGCATTACCGTAGCTGGGTTTTGTATTACTCCGTTATCAATATCAAATGTATAATAACCATAATCATTTCCTATTTCAACAAATTCACAAGAACGTGTAGCCAGATCCCATACCATGATGCCATGGTGAAGTCCTTCGCCAAAATTTTGTTGTATTAAACTACCAGCATATGCAATTGTCTTATTCTTATTTAAGAATTGCGGTTTATGAATATCACCTAATAATACTAAATCATGCCCTTCAAACAATTCAGTTGTAACATGAGTATTACTCAATGTCATGCCCATATCAGTTTCTGCAGAATTTACTGCACCATGGTGAAATGCAATCTTATAATTACCTGTAAAATCACTAGCTTTTATATAGTTCGCTGGCTTTTCAAACACTGACATAACGTTAAAGTGTATGCCTGAAATATAGTATATACCGTTATCTTTAAGATAGTGTATATTGGAGTCATTTAAGGCTTTAACTATAGGGGAAATGGCATCTAGACGATGGGAGTTATTTAAGTTGCAATCATGATTACCAGTAATAATTAATGTAGGCGCAATGGCCGCTAAACTGCTAAAGAAATCTGATACACAATGTACTAGTTCCGGTGACATATCTGTCTTAGCATGTACAATATCGCCAGCAACGTAAATTACACTATTATCCGTTTTATGTTTCTTAATGTATTTATATAATCGTTTAAATACTTGCTCATATTCTGTATGACGTTTTACATTACGTACATGTACATCAGCAATATGAAAAATTTTATCTATGGTAGGTAACCCAATATCTATAGTGCGCATAATATCTTTTCTTGCATTAAATTCTGTTCTGTTAATCTAGTTGTAGCATCTAGTATATGTTTAGTCTGTTCAAATCCTAATTCACTAGGATCTTTACCAGTTAGTTCTACAAAGTATACATCTATACCGTTATTAATAAAATACTCAGCTGTTTCAAGTGCTTGTTTTCTAGCATCTAGATCTAGACATATGTATATAGTTTTCACTTTACGTTCTACAATACGTTTCTTAAGTGTATTTGAAATAGTTTTACCAAATAATGGAATAACATTACGTTTAATAGCAATCGCATCAAATGCGCCTTCTACTAATATAATTGGCATATTCCAGTTTATATGCAGTTCAAATCCAATTATATCTTTTGATACTTTTGGATTCTTATGACGCATGCCATCTGATTCATAATAGGCACGACCTACAAAATAATTAAGACTACCATTAGCATCATAACTAGGAATAATTATCTTACCGGAATATTGACCAGTTTCACAATATCCAATTCTGTATTTTAGTATATCATGAATAGTAATACCACGGTTAAGTAAATAACGTACGGCGTTACGATACTCAGGATTAGCTTTATCCATAACCCATAATGGTCGATATTCTTTAGGAAGTTCAACTACAGGTGTATCCGTTGTAGTCTTAGTAGGCTTATATTCTACACCATCTAGTAGTTTAATTAATTGAGCTACTTTTTCTCGAGGTGTATTAAGTTTACGAAATAAGATAGGTATCTTTCTACCAGCCGCATTACATACCCAACAATGCCAATGTTGAGTTACGATATTAACTTCTAACTTAGGTTTATGATGATGACAGAATGGACAATGAAAAGCTAAATTATCGTCAGTTGATTGGCGACTTTTACCAAGAACAGATTCGAGAAGAGAAATAACCGATAACTTACTCATTATATATTATTAATATTATTAATATTAGCATTGTCATATAATATACAACAATGTTTCAATCTCAATAACTTTCAATTGAAAATTTATATAAATGAATTTATAAAAACTTTTTCAAAAGATCAACCTTTTTGTCTGCTTTTTTTTCTTCATCGATCCATGACTGTGGTATTGTTTTTTCCGCCCACTGAATACCATGTTTGTCACAATAATCTGCATAGGTTGTCTTACTACCTTTACGTAGTTTACTTTTAGCACTTTGGAACACGATACGAATATCTAACTCCGGATGTTGTTCTTTTACTAGTAAATGTTTCTTACGGTCATCTGGCATCCACCTACCTTTAGTCTCTACAAGGATACCATTAGGTAATGTGAAGTCGACTGTATATTTAGAATCACGCGCTGGTATAGTATACTTAACTACTGTAGTTTCATACTGTGGATTGATATTTTGTTGTTCAAGCTGTTCAGAAATTTTATGTTCAAATCCGGATCTATAACCGTATTTGATTGCGTTAGCTCGTACTTTAGACTTACTATTCCATGCCATAACTCGTTCCTTTTTTATAAATATTAATAGTCCCAACGAACTATAATATTCATGTCAACATCATCACGTTTTTGAACTGGTTGGGCTAATTTACCGACAGCTAATAATTGTGCTTTATCATTATATAAACCAATAGTAGTAATATATGGCTTAGCTAAACTACCTGTAAATATTGATTTATATAATGAACCTGGTCCATTTTGTTTTTCAATTTCACTAGTCGAATCGACAGCCATAGCCGGCCGGTACGTCACTGTTGGATTAACTGAATAATTAAATTGATCAGCTGGTATACGTACCATTACTTCATTTTCATATATAGTATGTGTACCTTTCCATGAGGCCGTCCATTCATTACTAAAAAAGCTTGAACCAGAGTGATATTTTGATAAAGGTGATGATAATACTATCTGTCCATTACGATAAAATATATTACCAGCTACATTTGTTTGATATAATGAAGCAGATATATAATGTCTATTACTTAATGATTGTATTTCCGATGTTGATAATGCATAATCATACATACGTACCTCACCTAAATATGCATTATCAATTGGATTATCAAACTGTGTATTAGCGGAAAACATCATAACATCGGCGTTATTTGCAGTACTACCAGTTAAAGGTAAACTACCACTAAGCGGATGTAAATTACCGTTAATATACATACGTACAAATTCGCCATCATTTACAAAAGCAAAATGTTCCCAACTTAATGTAGTACTATAACTAATAGCGCCTGATATGAATAATTCACTACTACCGTTACTAGCTTTAAAACATATACAATCAGTAGAACCTACCGTATCAGTAAAGATATGAAACGGTGTTTGTATTTGATTGTATGAACCAACTATAGATGCATCTACGGGCGGTGTTATACTTTGAGTTACAAAGCTACGCACTCCGTTAATTATTTGAGTATTGGTACGCTGAAATGCTTTAGATATAATAGTACCGTTATTATTATATTTATTTAATGCCTGTCTGTACCAAAATGATATTGTCCAATGGTCTGTTCTATTAAACCGATTAAAAATATCATGATGTGGTATTTGTACATACCCCGCTGTACTAGTTGGTATAAATCCCAAATAACCACTTCTAGAATCTAAATCGTTTGGTGATGATGTATTAATATTAGTATGTAATTCTAATCCTTCTGTTAATCGTACATTATTGACAGTAGCATTAACATTTATATTATCTACTTTTACATTTAACAGTGATAAATTACTACCTACTTCAGTATCTCGGAACGCATTATTAAATGAAGCATATAATATCTGACTACTAGCACTTGCAAATGAAGCTGTTAATATAGCCATATCTCTTAAATTTCCATGGCCATCATCTTGTAGTAAAATGTTAATACCATTAACAATTCCATTTATATTAACACTACCCGGTTTAATTTTTTCGCCAATATCAAAATAAGGAATAGTAAGTATACTAGCTGATATGTTTAAGTATTTTTCTGTAACACGATTATTTGTTAGTTCATGACATCTGCTAATATCGTATGGATAGTGATAATATCTATGATCGATATTACTCCAAACTACATGTTGGTTAGTACCGTCACTTGCATTAATAGGATAATTATAACTATCAACTCCTACATGTATAGGAGGACGCTTATATATTGCATCATGCACACGATAACCAGAACTTGAATAGTCAGTATTACTTTGTAATGTATAACTTTTATAAGCTTTGAACGGCCTTAATTGTACATCACCAGACTTTACAGGTCTAAATACGTATGGTACTGCTGGCATATCATTTTATTTTAAAAATCTAATTTTACTTTAATCAATGCTTCACGAGTAAATGATTTAAGTAATGGACGACTTAATTTTGCAACAGCTAATAATTCTCTACGGTCATTATATAAACCTACAGTTGTAATATATGTCTGCGGATCATTAATAAATGTACTATATCTTAATTGACCTAATGAACCACTAGTAAATGTAGGATTGTTACTATAATTATATTCACCATTTTTAACACGTACAAAATAATATGTTGATTTTACTTGTTCACTTGAACGAGCTTGTAAACCAAAATCATCACCGGCTGGTGCTCTATCAGCTGATCCCGATAATGATACGACAAGTTTCATGGCATTATCACCCTGAACACCTGACCCAGTAACAGTGCCAAATCCAACATTAGTATTTAACGTATCTGCATTTAATATTACTACACCAAACTGAGGATATATCAATCCATAATATACAGGACTTGATGGATTATGTATTAGAGTGCCTTCGTCAATGGTACCTGATACTATATTATATACTTGCCCAGCTTCGCCTATAGTTGCGCTTGATAATGATGAATCATCAATTAATCGAATAACGCCATTACCAGTTTGACTAGTTGGTATAGGACGTACATTTGAACCAGTATGTACGTTATTAGCCACTTTAGAACCAGATAATACTGCTAAATTAATTTCTAAATTTCCTGGATCTAATTTTTCACGGAAACGTGCTCTATTAAAATTAAGTACGTAAATACTATTAGTATTAGTACCATTAATAGTAAATCGTGTATCCGTTGGTGGTAATAATAACTGTGCATATTGTTTGTAAATTGCACGGCTAGGAGTATCATTATGTAACCCACCAGTTAAATCTTCACTACCTGACCCTTCAAAATGACCATATGCTACGGAAAACTGTGGATATGTATTATCTGCATCACTAAATATTTCACGGAAATATGTATTTTGTATTGCTGTAGCTGTTGATGATGTTCTAAATGTTAATAAACTACCAGTACTACCAGCAGTACCTGTAAACAATCCACGAGTAACAGTTTCAATGTTATTTGCTAGTATATCATCTACACTATTAAATGTCGTATATATACGACCATTACGCTGCCGTGTCAATGCAAATTCACGTTCGCGTATCGTACGATCTGCCAATTGTCGAGCTAATGATTCAATTTGTGTAGTAACTGCATTAGTGTTTGTATTTGCAAATCTGCTAATGTTTCCTGTGTTACGACCTAATGTTGCCATATATTATTTTCCTTATTATCTTTGTTCAGTAGGAGCACCTGCCGTTACTGCAACTTCTAATCTTGCTACATTAATTGTCAACAAAGCTCTACCACCAGTTTCATTACCAATAAATAATACAGTAGTTGTCTTACTTGTTAATAATTGTTCCTTAGCAACAATTTCAAATTCCATTCCAGAGACTGTTACACTTTGCGCGGCTTCCGAATCACCAATAAATTGCGCTACTGTCGGAGCTCCAGCTTGATTTGATGCTGCTCTAGTTACTCTAATTTCGGCTATATCTGAATCAGCTAAAATTGCTGTATATCCATATTGTGCATTACCATTAGTAAAGTTTATTGTATTAGGGGCGATAAGTGCACGCTCACGTCCTTGTAAATTTAACACTGTCTGTCCAATACTTACAATTGGTATTCTAGCCGTACCTTTGGGTAATGTAACTAATTTATATTTCATCATTTGAGTTTCATCTGGAATAGCTTCAATGATTGGCATATTTTCAATAGCCGCTCCGTAATATGCAGTACCTAATGGATGTTCTGTATTATATAAATCATAATCAATTTCATCATCACTCAAAGCAAATTGAGTAATTTTAAACTCATCTCTTCCACGTGCTAAAAGTTCACGTCCTTTTTTGGTAAGGATGGCATCAACTGTTATTGTAGAATTATTCAAATATCCCATAATATTCCTATCTTTTTAATAAATATATCAATATCTTATTTTAACGAATTCTTAAGTTACCTGGTTGAGTAAATACTCCATTAGTACGTTCTTCTGGAGTCGTTGTAAATATTAACTGATTAGCATTGGTTTCATATACTTCAATTACTGGTGTATTATTAATAGCTGCAATATTCGAATTAATGTTAATATCACTTGCTGTTAACTTACAACCGTAATATTTTGCATTATTAATTTGTAGAATATCATCATCATTAAATTCAGATGGTATTAGACTAGAGCTATAATATAAACCTAATGATTGGCTAGTAGCATGATATGCATTTTTTAGTATTTTATCAGAAGTATTAATACTGCCCGAATAATGATATACAATAGTACTAAACTCTTTACTAGTACGATTCTGTAATATTTCCGGACGTATTGCTGACGTATATACTTTTTCTAATTGTACAGTTGTATTCATCCGTAAAATACATAATTTTAAAGTATCGTTGACAATATCATTGTTAAATTCTAATGCAACACCAAATCTCGTAGTATATGCTGGTATACGAATATTATTAAATGTAAATGTAATTGTATTGACGTCAGATTGTAGATTAATATTTAACGAATCAGTAGTTATATAAGTTATAACATTATTTGTATCAATTAAACATAATGAACATACGGATAATAAATACGGAGCAACCCCATCATCTACATCACGTATATCTATTGTAACAGTTACGTTGTTATAAAGTATATCTGATTGGCTAAATATATTAAATTCCGTTATTAGTTGTGATGAAATATCACCGCTAGCTAATGATGCTGATGTAGTATTATTAAAATTAGTATTATACGGTAATTTTAATCTCCATACGTTACCTGTAACATTATTTTCTAATGCTATTCCAGAATTTAATTTATAAAAATTATTTACTATACTACATGTAACTATATTACCAATTTGATCTAATGGCACTTCTTCTACTAAATATTCAGTAGGTACTACGTGATCGCGTAATACTATATTAGCTAAAGTGTTACCTGCATCTGTATAACTATTACTACCAGAATTATAAACGCTATCAGCCGATACAATATAACTAGTATTAATAGAAGCTGAGTATTCAGTTGCTAGATCTGAACTAGCAGTAGGTTGTAATCCTGGTAAAGTAAATTCATATTGCGGATTCTCTACAATTACACGTTTTGTTAATGCAATTTTATTACGTTCTAATGCATGCGGTTCAACTAAAAGTCCCATTGCTTCATCAACACGGGCTGGTAGTAATTGTTTTATTTGATTGAATAATGTAAAATCAAATTGACTAAATACTCGTATATATGCATTTATATCATTTCGGTTAGTATATTTTTTCCAATATTCCGTACTAAAACTGTTTAACTGCGGATATCGGTAATCAAATTCATCTTCTGGATTACCAATATAATCATCTAATGCAATATCACCAATTTGATCAAATATATCTTTGTTAACCTGGTCTGCTTGGCTATAAAATAAACCTAAACGATTACTGTCAATAGGAGCATAATCAAAAGTACTACGCTCGGCGGTATTTCTAGGCGATAAACGACGTATTAAATAGTTATCCTCTAATCGTATTTTTTCAGATCTTGGAAGTTGACCTCCTAATGAAACACCGTCAATGTAATATGTTTCTTCGATCGGTACATATTGGCCACGTTCTGAATCTGTTACTGGTGCAAATGTCGATACCAATGAACCGCTATAAGCAGCAAATGCATATGAACTACCACCAGTACCTAATCCAAAGTTTGTAGTTGTATCAATGGAAAAATTAGTTATGATATTACTAGCTGGGTGGCTAGATGTAATTATTAAATTAGTACTATGATCTACAGCATTTAAATCACTACCAAATGGATAATGACGTACTAATGTATTATAACTAGCTGTCGCATTAAGTGATGAAACATAACTAGTCGGATTAAGTGTATGTATATCAAAGGTATTTTGATCTAATTCTTCTAACCATTCACGATATTCTTGTACATACATGTTAGAACTAGATACCTTAAACGGAAATTTAGTATAACCGGTCATATTAGCATTTCCGCCTATATAAAACGCCCTAGGGCCGGTAGTGGCATTGATAGTGCTCCACCATGACCAATGGTCAGCTTGAGCAGAGCTAGGAGTTACTGATGCACTAGCTTGATGAATTATTTTACCTGATATATAATCACTAGCTTTTTGTACTTGTACATAATAAGTTGTATTTGTATTATTACTAGTATTATAAGATGATCCACCACCAGTCCACCACCATCTTAAGTTCCACATATCGCCGTCATATAGTGGTAACCAATCAGTACTTGCAGATACTGCATATGGTGCAGTTCCGGCAGATGAACTAAAATGAGATATCCATACTCTACCATAATCAGTACTACCCGAATATGAGCCAGTATATTCTACAGTAATACCACTAAAAGCTGTTGTAGTAAGTGCCGTTCCACGTACGCTTAAGATTGGCATAGAATTTTTAACAGCTGGTTGAAACCTAATTTCACGCGTTATTGGAGCAACTCTATCATTTGACGAATCTGTAATACCTGAATTCCAATTACCAGAAGATGTAGCATATATAATTGGATAATAAACTATTGATCCAGAAACTGTGTTACTAGTATATGAACTAGATATATAAAGGTTATATGCAAATCGATCTTCAATTAAAGCCGGTGTTTCGGCGTCCGGATGTGGGCCGCCATATTCACGTATACTTAATAATGTTTGTGGAATACCGTATGCATTCATTAACGCTTTAATACTACGGGCAGTACCTTTCGTTTTAAGTAGATATGGTAAATTATTAACAATACGACGCCATACTTCGGTAGTAATCTGTTCATCTGTTTTACTAAATAAACTGCCAGTACTAGTATAACTGCCAGAATCATTATAACCTAACTTGTATTGCCATAATGATGACGCTTGCTTTCCGTTAGCTAGTTCCCAGCCCATTGATTGTGCTACTTCATATAAAGCTTCTTTACCCATACCTAATTTAGGCTGTTCTTCTGGCTTATATGTTTTAGTTAATGCATTTACATATGTATATAGTATATCAAAATGCTGGCCGATCATATTAACAAACAGTTCATATTCGCTATTGTTTTGATCATTACGAATATGTTCTGGTACGGTTTTAACTAAAGATGTAGCATTTTCTTGGTCATATAACGAGGCTGTTGCTAAAAATCCATTATACCATGATTCAGCGATACTACTAGTAGTGTGATGTACATAGTATACACTACCTGATAAATATTTTGGCCATGGTGTTAGCGAATAACCTTCAGCTCCGATATAACTACCAGATGTACCATGTGTAGTTAAACTGCTAGTTGGTTCATAGTATAACCAACGTTCAAAATTATCAAATGTACCTAATGTATTTTCTATACGTGTATTAAACAGTGATATATTATTTGCAAATGCAGTATCGTTTCCGTTAGCATTATTTAATGTATGTAACTGTGTATTGTAATATTCTAATAATTCTAATTTATATTTAAAGTTTTCTAATCTATCTGTAGACGAACCATAAAATACAAAATTATCAAATGCAGTATAATCTATACCTATATCAATACCAGTTAACGAGCCAGAAAAATAACTATTAATAATTTGTTGCGATGTCGATAGATTTGCATCTAATAACGTATTCCAGTTTTTAAATTCTGTTTCAGTTATTGTACTATAATTAGCATCAAGATCAAAATTAGGACGACGTAATACGTTAACGGATGATAATGGTATATACTGTAATTTTTTACGTAACTCTGGATTGTTTAATAATGCTTCAAGTAATCTTGGGTTATCTTTTACTAAATCTGTCAATATCGCTTGTAATTCAGTTTCAGATAATGACTCATTCAATAATAATTCTGCTAGTACATTAGCTGGTTTAGTATGTAATAATACATTATCAATATATGTATCGGCTAATTCTTCAATTAAACATAATCTATCATTAACTGTTAACCCAGCTTCTAATGGCCGATATAAACGAACTACAAATGTATTTGTCCCGGTCCATAGTTTTTGATTAATAATGCGATATATTCGGTTACGTCCAAAATTTAATGCTAAATCTGAAGTAAATGCACTAGTATAATTGTTAAAATATTGTGGTAATGTTAATGCATATTTATCACCATATTTCTCCGTATCAGTAACTAATTCTAGTAATAATTCTCTACGGTTAGGTGATATTTCTTTAATTAGTATAACAGGTTCGTCTGTTGTCCCAATTAAATTACTGTATATATTTGTGACAACTTCAAAACTACCACGTGATATATTAAATTTGTTTAGTACTGATGCATAGTCAATTGCAATTTTACTATTCTCAATAATATAATCATTTACAATATCGCCAGTTAAATATGTACCATCTGTAGAGTATACAAATACTTCCACTGATGTATTTTCTTTTGGCGTAATTATACGCTGGTCCAACATTAATGATGGTAATATGTTATTTGACCAAATTATACCACGTTGTAACCCATTTGATTCAAGTACTGACTGTTTATTTGAAAATCGATCTAATGACATATGTTAATTAACCTTCCCATTTTTCTGGTATATAATAATCAAAATTAGCTGATGGTATCCATTTAGATATAATATTCTTAACTGAGTCGGGATATATTATACCAAAATTATTATCATTTAATCCTACTTTATTATATACAACACTACGTAAATATTCAATTCCTTGATATATGTTATACACATGAGATTGAATATACGAGTCTAAAATTTCTTTAGTATCTACACAATACTGAAATGTACCTTTTTCTGCATCTCTAAACAAATCATGTATTGCCTTTATACTAGTATAAATATCTTGTACTTCATTTAGGTCGTTTGAATTTGCTATAATATCATCTATATTTACTAACAAATCTTTCGCTTCTGTAATTGCATCACGTAATTCAGGCATATATTTATCAGCAAAATCAATACGCTCATACATATTCAATCCAAGTAACGGCTCACGCAGTTCTGTAGGCATTGACGCTACAGGATCACGAGTAGGCTGTAATAATCGTCTATCCGCCTCAAGTGATATCATTAAGTTTATATACCAATTCTGTTTGATAAATTTCTTATCACGTGTATTATCATTATTACGCGGTAATTCATATAATCCAGTATTTTGTATACCACTAAAATATTCTTCAATCTTTAAGCCAGCACTATCAACAGCAAATGCTAAAAAGTCAGCATTACTTGCTATTAAGTGGCTTGTAACTATGTAAATAGATGGCTGTGCTGTAGCAGTTGATAATGTAGCCGCTCCAATTAATGCAGAAGCTGCAGCCGCGGCTGTAATTGTACCTAAAATAACATTACTAATATTATTTATACGTGTATCACGTACTAAATCTGGCACCAAACCCCATTTACCGACATTTACAATCCGATCTTCTTCACTACGGTCCATTACTCTTGTTATGTTCCAGTTTTTTTCAACTATACGTAATAAACTAAGATCATCATCTTTAACGTTATCTTTTTTAACGAATCTCCATTTATCCCTAGACACTAACATGTTATACAGATCACCATTATCCGCATCATAAACTGCTCTAAAATAGTCACTAAACGATTGCTGTAATACACCCTTTAAACGCATTTCTAAATTTTCAACCATACTAACAGTTGTCGGCCATAATTCTAAAATTTGTTCTTTAACGTTAGTTAATGCATTTTGTAAAATAGCCTGCTCATTAAGTTCATCTACTCGGTCAGTTGGATAATATTTAATACTACCAGCCGGTTCATACGGTTTTAAATGTTCAATATCAAACGGCGCGCCATTATTACTGTAATAATCAATATAATTTAAAAATTCTTGATAATCTAATCGATCAGCTTCAATTATATGAGGAAAATCATTCCATACAGGTTTAATAAGATTTTCTGTATCAGTTGAAGCTTCTGCTATAGTATCTTGAGTAATTTGTAATGGCTCAATCTCATTTAATTCAACTAGTAAATTAATATAGCCATTCTCACCATATAGCGGACCTAATGCATCAGATTCATCTAATCGATTTAATGTAATATTTGCACGTGATGCATATAAACGTAATACATCTGGATCCAGTACTTGTTTCCAGAATCCATTAGTCATCATACGTAATGTATTGACAAGATCGTCAAACTCGACATCAGCTGCATTTATTACGACAGTTTCGTCATATCCAAAAGGCCAATTTTTTATAACTAGTTTACCTTCATAACGTTCACGTAACATTTCGCGATTCGTCTGCCATTGAAATGCCGTATCAAAATATAAATCACTAGGATCTTCTTTCCTAAAAATATCTGTAGATTTTGATGAACGAAGGCCTTGCGGCTTTAAATAATCACCAGGATCACGCTTAAATGGTGCTAATGGACGATATCCGCTCTGGAATCTAACACGTTCATTCCATTCATTTGTACGATCCGGCATTTTACGTACCTTAAATTCTTCGACAGGATTTGGTATGCCAGGTGTTGTATCACCAGTAAACACGCCGTCAAATACCATATCAAATTGACGCTGTTGGTCGTTAGTCGCTTCTGCTATATCTTTATATGTTAACCCACGTTCTACTAGCATTACCTCTAATGTTTTATAGTTAGGTATTGGACGTGACGTATCGTTATCAATATAGTACACGCAAAATACTTGACTAGTAACGTTATTAGTATCAGAATTTGTCGATGCTAAAATATCATCTAAATTTTCTGGACCGGAGCTTATGTATGCATGATGAAAATCAACAGGGTTGAGTTGTACTTCAGTTGGTATTAAAAACTTCCCACGTGTAACAGCTGGCCTATATACACCTGATTGTGGTTCAATAAAAAACTGCCATTCCTCGTCTATTAAATTGTCTATAATAGTTTCATCAGCAGTCGGTACATTTTTATCAATCGTATATTCAGTATAAGTCTTTATAGGACTGTCAGTATATACATCTATAAAATTTGCATCATTACGAGTCGACGTAATACGAGTATTTGGTGTACGTAATGGTTTAGCTGTAATTTGTGTAGATGATTGTGATAATGTACCTTGTTGGTAAACTGGGTCATCAGGAAATTCTGACCTTAATATGTTTAACAAAATCTCATCAGGACTAGGTAAACTTGTATTTTCATTATTATTTACTGTAAATCTATTTGTAGCCATTATCTAACAACCTTAAAATAAAAACCATTATCATGAATTTGAATATCATTATTACTGCGTTGAATTTTTAGTTCTATTTTATAATAACGTTCTGGCATAAATGTATTTAAACGTAAATTAAAGAAACTTCCATTACCGTCACATGATATCTTTGTAGCATTATCATCGTATGGAATTATAGTTTCATTAGTTACGGCATCTTTTATACTGTAATAACTAGAAGATGGTAGTACATTACTAGTAAAATAATGTGAACTAGTTGCGTATGCACGAGTTGGGTACATTGGACGAATACCAACATCAAATCTAACACGTTCAGATTCGTGATAACTGTCATGTATGTTAGTTATATAAACAGTATAATTACTAGTATCAATTACACTATTATTTCCAGTATTAAATACCGTATCATTCCACGCTACTTCTAAACGCGGTACATAAATTGTATTAGTATCTACGCCATAGAATTTAATACTACCTAATATTTCGCCAGAACGTTCATCAGTCTTACTACGTTTAATTATAAAACCATAATTAGGAATATCTTGTGCAATCCAACGTTTAACAATATCTGTAACATCCATGCGTATATCAGGTTGTTCATATGAAAATGATTGACTAGCTTCATATGTCGACCCGGTTATCCATGTACCGCCACCGCGTAATTCAGTAACACTACTATCACCGCTACTATGAGCCGATCCGGTACGCCAACTAGTTGCAAGGTCCTCATTATCACGATAATACCAAGAAGCTCCATTACGTACCTCAGGTACATCAGAATAGTTACCATTTCCATTAGTCCATGATTCAGAAACTGGATATGCATATAATGTATAATCAGTTGGTAAATCTGTTGCGTTAGCTGCTCTTAAATTAAGATATACAGATGCTGAATTATTAGATAGTGGCCCTATCGGAGGCATTAATCCAGATGCTATAGCAGTACGTATTGCAGTAACCTGTGCTCCAAAGTCTATTAATATACGACTGTTATATGTATTAGATTGTACTACTTTTTCTAACTTACTACCTGATGTTATTTTTGTTAGTTCTATAATACTATCTATACCCGTGTTACGGTTAGGATAACGTTCATATAATGTAGTATCTCTTTCGGCAAAATATAAATGATACATGTCTACACTTTAATTTTATGGTTTAACTACACGGCCTTTAATATCTATGTTTGGATATTTTATTTCAAAAATACTAGGATCTAAACTTGGATATATAATATTATTTTTTGTGGCAGCCGTAATGTCATATATATTACCAGCATATCCATTATTCGTATCAAATAAATTTACAATTTCTAGACTAGCTATACTTTGTACGCCTTGTAATTTATCTAACTCTGTTACAACATTAGATATATTAATAGTGCCATTTATTTGCATGCGATCGTTATTAAATATTTGTTTTAAGCGATCTACACATCGTAATACTACCTCATTACTATTTTCACTAGGCCTTGGCACAACTTCAAAATTAATACCAATGTTAATAATGTACGCTGTTTTAATATTTAACGCATCAGTTAACATACGATAATTTGAAAGATATGTACGTAAATTTTCGCGTATTGCTTTATTAGGTGTTATGAAATTTTTATTACTATCATATGATAATACATATAAATTTAAAGCTAATGGATTTGTTATAGTTTCTCTAGGATAATCAATATCAGCTGTATCTAATTGTGTATCACCAATGACATATGCCTTTTCAATAGATCCATACTTTGCTGGCATAGAATAACATCTAGAAATATAATCTTCACGTGTAATAGCACGATTCTGTGCTGCAAAATTTGCGATTGCATTTTGACGAATACTTTCAATGTCATCACGTGTTTTACCGCCAGTCGCTGGATCGGCATTTATTACAGCAAGTGTAGTCTTTGTATCAGTTAAATCTACGCTGTAAATTTCATTATCATATACTACCGTATTAAACTCAATAGTATTAATAGTATTAGATCCTACATTATCAGCAACTCCCCCACCTACTGTATAGTTTACAGTTAATGTTACATTATTAGGAGCTAGCCCATATGTACTAGTATACAAAAAATTAGTTGGGTCAATATTTGATGTTGTAATACGATCTAAATATTCTAATCCTGATCCAATATTTCTTGGGTTTGGAATAATTTCTTCATCTGAATCTGAACTAATACCAGATCCGAACTGTAACTCAGTTTTATAATCACCACGTACTCGTGTCACAAATCTACGTGCCGTACGACGTAACTTTAATATATAAGGGACAGTACTACGATAGATTGATAATTCTGGATCATTGAATGGTATATTAGCAATATCTTCAAATATAGTATCTTGTGCTAAATAGTCAGTTTGATACCATATATTACCATCGCTATCAGTAACATTAATTATATCTAATACATTAGTATCAGGTAAAGTAATTTTATCATAAGGTTTAGGATCTGTAAATGTAAATGTTAATGTCTTAGGAGTTCCAGATACGGCACGAACAGTCTTTTTAAATAAATAAACCGTAACATCACCACTACCATTAACAGAATATACTGATATATCAGTTGGACTAGTTGTTGTTGATTGCGAAAAATCTACAGGTTCTATAGTTCTAAATTTAATATTTTGTTCGGTACGTACTACCATACCAGCTTTAATAGTTAATGCATATCTATAATCAGGTCGAGTGTTTACACCAGTACCAATTGATGGAACTAATTGAAATATATCAACATCTACCGTAGCAGGCGTATTTAATTTTGGTTTATATCCAAATAACTGTGATAGCATTAGAACATTAGGTTCTTCTTTCGCTGAACTTAAAACAGATTCACGGAATTGTTGATCTGCATAATACGATAATACATCTCCAACATATGATGCCATTTCAATAAACATCATACCAGGTGATGATTCATTAAAATCGGAGTATGTATTCGGAAAATACTGTTTAGCAAAATTAATAAGATTCTGTCTAAATTGAGCAAAATCCTTATTCAAATATTTTACATCTTTTTTAACTAATTCCATTATATTGTACCTATAGGTGTTAACTGTTGAGCATTAAATGTTTCTGGGATCTGTAAACTATTTTCTGATGCTAATATGTTAATAACACGATTAGCGCCTGACGTAGTTACCTGAAAATGTAATCGTATTAAAATACTATACTCGTCTCGTACTTGTAGTATTTCTATATCATTAATTACAATATATGGTAACCAGTAAGCAATATCTTCACGTAACGTTGTATCAAGTTCTGCAGCTAAATCATCTGTATTTTGCTCAAAAATAAGTGAATATATCATGGTACCAAATCTAGGTTGCATGACGCGTTCGCCTTTTATAGTCAATAATAAATTTTTAAGATTGCTAATTGATTGTGCTTCTGTTGAATACGAACTATTAAAAACTCCAACGCCATTGCTTTGCTCAGCATAATTTGCTGTTTCATCTTTACGTGATACGCTACTTTTATTAAAAGGTAACGTAACGCCTATGGCCTTATCAGGTAAAGTATTTATTGGTCGATATTGGTAAATAGTACGTGCCATTTATTATTTTACACCTTTCTTTTTATCAATAGCTTTCATTAATGCCGAGTAATCTTTTGTCATAGCTGTTACAGCCGCAGCAACGTTTTCATTACCTAAATTAACAGGTGCGCCATTTAGGTCAGTTGATGGAACTACATACGGAATATTATCATCCATGGAATGTCGCATACCACCAAAGGCCTGGGCCATTTCTGATCTAAAATTCATAGTCGACCATTCATCAACTGGAGCTGGTATTGTAGCTGTCTCGTTAAGTAAATCATTTAACATTGGATCTTTTGCAAATGTTTTTTTAGGCTGTTTATTAGTCATACGATTTAATTCTAATCCATGTTGTATAACCTTAGTATGATCTGATTTATTTTCGTTAAGCATTCTTTTCATTTCTGTACGAACAGCTTGTTGCACTTCTTCGCGTATAATTTTACGTAGTGCATTGAAAAATGATTTTGATTCCATATATTTATCTCACTTTTTAATAAATATGTAGATATTATAATGTTACAAGTTTTTACTTGCTTGCAGGATTAAAATATCCTACTATAGTTTTACTAGTAGCACTGACACTTTTATACGCTACAGTATTACCGTTACGTTCGCCTTTACCGCCCTTAGTATTACCTTCAATTGTTAATATACGAGTTGGTATACCGTTTTTATCAGCTATTACGCCTGCTACAATACCAATATGACTAAAATTGTATATGATAGCAGAGCCTAATATAGGGTTACTAGTAAATCTTTTCTCTTTTTGTGCATACTCTTTCCATCGAGATACTCCTGCTGATCTCGGACCGTCTGCATTAGCCTCTAAGTACCATGAAGTCACTGCAGCCGCACACCAAAAATAGCCTTCACCCACGGATTTTGGATTTGCTGTGCCAGTTTGTTTTAACATTTCATCAATACGTCCTTCCTTTATCATAGTTTTGTACGATGTTTTATCCGTAAATCCAAATCGCTGGCCTATAGATGTTTTACGTTTACTAGGAATTCCTCCATAGTTTTTATCTAGAGTTTCTTTCATTCCTATATCTTTTATTGCAACAGCAATAATACGTTCGCCAATTGTAGATCTGAATTTAGTCGGAGTATTTTTTATACCAGCCAATACTTCTGTATTATCAACGTTAATAGGTGCCGACACTAATTCATTTTGATTTAATTCGCCACGTATTAACTCGGCATATTCTTTTGTTGTCACTTCCGAAGAATTTTTTATGGTATTATATTCTGACTGCATAATTTTTCTATAATCAGCCGATAATACCGTAACAGCTTTATCAATTTTATTTTTTAATTTTTGTATTATCGATACTTTGACAGGTGTACCCCAATTAACAGTTGTCTGTTCAATATTATGTGTTGCGGTGCCACTACTAAACCATGTATGGATAGCAGCTGATATAATAGTAGCGCAATCAGCATGTGAAGCTTCCACATCTGTTAATGCTTTATATAAACTAGTAAAATTTGGTAATGTAACTGATGTCGGTGCAGTGCCGGTATATTCCGGCGACATCCCAGATGCGACAACAGCTGCATATACCGGCAATGCCGTTGTCAATGCATTAATATGTCCATTAGGCTGACCTGCAAATGAATTAAACGTAGCTATCATCTGCGCTCTACCGGATTCTACGCCAGTACTAGCAGGAGTGATTGGAATTAAATAATTACATATAGCATTAGATAATGCTGTGGCATTATTAGTATTAGTAGTTGCTGTATAAATAGCAGTTAAAGAGGCTTTAAGTATATTAACATCTAATGCCATAATTATTACTCAAGTGTATCAAAAGAGTCATTTGATGCAGTATCGACGGAATTACCAATTCCTTGATATGATGATTCGGCTGCCGTACTAACCGGTGTAGTTTGGGTGATTGGTGTTTGTGATGTAGTAACTGTACTAGCACCAGTAGGATCTAAAGTAGCGGTATCAGTTATTGCCAATGTAGTCTGTGTATCTAAATTAGCTGCAGGCGTAACAATTTCTGGTGTACTAATAGATGCTATTGGAGTACCACCAGATGATTTCATTGCAGTCAAGTCATTGAATATCTGTATAAATTTAGCTACATTTGTAGATAATCCAGTAGGCCCAACACCAGTTGCAATTGTCTCTTGCTGATTTGCAATTTTAGTTACTTCATCAACAAACTGATACATTAAGTTAAAAAACTTATTCATATCCAGTTTCCAGTCTGGTGTAGACATGGCAATTGTTTCTGATGCAGATAATACGATACTATTAGATTTGGAATTAAAAACTAAACGATCGGCATTAATAATAACCTGTGAATTTGAATAACTACCAATAGTAGATATTGTTTCATTAATTACCTGTGATGGTTTTAAGTCTACCTGTTGTTCTGATGTTATGTAAATAGAACTATTATCATCATTAATATTTTCAATAGCATACTGCGAGCTATTTTTTGTAAGAGATGATATACCATTTGCTATAACAATTAAAGGAGAGTTAGCGGCGCTGCCGTCCCATGGTGGTCGGTTGTTATAAATACTAGTATCACCTTTAACAGTTGAACTAAATCTAATAGCTGAACCAAATCTAGATTGTATTATTCTATCGCCTTCAAATGGCTGAAGAAAAGATAAATTAGACGTACCAAATGTATATAGTTTTGGTGATTGGAATATACTAGTAGATTGGTCAGTATTACGTATACCATTTTGTAATGTCTGATCACCAGATTTTACTGCCTTGGTATTATAAAACCCTGTCAATACATTAACGTTTAAGTTATTAACAGCGTTAATTGGCTTGGAATAAAAATAACCTGTGCGTATACGATCTATATTTGTATCACTGGTATTGGCCGTTGTTAATAATACATGTTCACCGGTTATTGGTATTTCAAAATCATTAGCATTTAATGGTGTAGCATATGCTTCTGTCGGTTGGCCACTATTATTACCACCATTATCTAGACGTACTTTAATAGTACCTTTCGGATACACAATACCAGTAGAATCAACAGTTTCTTTGTATGCCATTGAAGTATCTACTACTTCTGCATGTACATTCATTTATTACTCCTGTTTTCTTTGCAGTGTTTCAATTTCTTTTTCAGCTTCACGCAATAGACGTTCGCGTTCATCATCAGATAAACCAAACTCACCGCCATCTTCAGACTTATTACTTGCAGAAACTAGACGCTGTACTACAGCTGCTAATTTAACTAATGCATCATCATTTTTAACAGATACTTCTAGATATTCTTTGATCATAGGTACAATGACAGTTGCATCTCCTACATTTTTAATTAACGGCTGTAACTCTTGTATTAGACCGTCAATTTGCCTAGATTTCTTTTTTGAATTGTGGTATATATCTTTCATCAAGTCTGAAAAAGATGTACCTTTAAATAATTCGAATTCCGTAGACATACTGATTACCTTTTTTATAAATATAAAAACTAGGCAAATTCAGCTACATATGGTAATAGACGTCCGTGGTGTTGATAATAAGTAAACATACGAGTAAAATCAGCTTTCATGACATTAAGTACTCGAGTAATATTTTGTGTTTTAAGACCTGTACGTTCCCTAATTAAAATGTAGATAGATTTTTTATTAAAGTCTTCAATTGATTCACGTATACGAAATAGTTCTAAAATAGTATCGGCAATTATAATATCACGCTTGTTTGTGAATATCATACTCATGTTAGCATCATACCACTCTGTCCATAAATTAGTAAAGTCACGTAACGATTCTTGATAAGATGATATAGACATTTCAGTACCTAAGTTACGAGTCTCATCAATTAATATAGGTTCGACTTTGCGTTTTAATTTAGCATAGTTAGCATTGTTTTGAATAATAAGATAGTTCTTAGCTATAATACTAAAGTAACTAAATGCTTTACCTTTACCTTCCGTAAACTTATCAATTTTTTCATTTAAGAAAGCAACTACTTCGCATTTAATATCTTCGTATGGTACATCAAAATAACTAAACTTAAATGTATGATAAATGTTTTCAACTAATTTATTAAACGGATAATCGATAAATTCTCTGTAGATCTTATTACGTAAATTGGGACTAGTTTCCTTGTTATATGCAATAATTGCTTTCTCTGTAGTGATAGTAAAGTACTGTGTTTTACTTGGCTTTCTACCTCTCTTACCTTTAGGATCTATAGCTATATCAGCTTCTAGTTCGCTATAAAATGCTTCAACTGGTGACATTAGTACCTCTCATTCAATTGTTCAACTATATCTTTTAGTTCTTTAAATACATATCCAGTTTCATCATCTGATTCAAATGAACCTAATCTATCAATCTGACGCATACGAGATGCTGAATTATTCAATGTCTGTTTTATATCAGTAAATAATAATTCATATTCTTCGTTACTCTTTTCTAACTCAGAAATAACATCTTCAAATGTTTCAATTTTACGTAATAGATTATAACATATGAAACCTAATACAATTGTTACACTAACAAATATTGCAAGTAATATATAATAAATCATTAGTTGTCTCCAAATAAATCAGTAAATAGTTTAGCCGTATTCAGTCCATCCGTACTAGAAAGTTTATTATTTTTCTTAGCCGTAATAGTCGGTTGAGCTGATGGCTTGTTATCTCTCCACATTTCATACTCAATTCGAGCTGCCATATGGTCTGCATGATGTAGTATCAATGCCATATTATTTCTTAGTTTAGATTCTGGACTACGAGAAATATAATAAGGACGATTTGCTTCATCGTATAATCCGTCATGAATTCGAATGGCCTGATATTCATTCCAAGATACTTGTACTGTAAAATGTTGTAATGTCCATAAACTTAAATCTGGTACCATAGTAAATGGAATATTAGGATTATGTTTATACATTTTACCTTGATTCTTACGATGCCATTCAGAATCATTAGGAATATAAACTTCGCCGTTCTCTTGCGGAAATCCTGCCTTACCTAAGTCGTGATGCATTGCTGCAAATAAAAGTTCTTCTTTAGAAAAACCATCTACACTAGCACCAGATGCTTCCCAGGTATTATACAATGATTCTGCACAATCCATAACACGGAGTACATGATCTACATAACCACCTTCAAAGGCATTATGAAAATGATCCGTACTAGATGCTGGCATCATAACCATACGTTCTTCAAAATAGTCATACATTTTGTTCAATGATTCTGACCTGTTAGGAAATAGTTCGTTAACTCTTTTACGATACTCTTTCCAATTCTTTTCAATTTGTTCTGCTGATAAACTCATAATTTTAAATAATTTCGTCAATAATTCCGTACTCTAATAATTGTTCTGGCGTTAAATACATATCTGATATTTGATTGTCTTTCCACCATTTAACATCCTTTTTAGTTTTAGATGCTAATAACTCAGAGATACTATCCTCAATAAAGTTTAAGTTTTTAATATAAGAATTCATATCCGTTGTTTTACCATATAAATCCGTCGATGCCTGATGAAACATTACAGCTGATCTACGACTACACAAACGCGTACCAGTACCACATGCCAATATAACTGCGGCTGAACTCATTGCTCTGCCGCGGCATATTGTATTTACTTTAACATCTAATGTTTCAATATAATCAATAATACCTAACATTTCATATACATCACCGCCAGATGAATTAATTACTAAGTTAATAGGACTATTATCGCCTTCCGTTCTATTAGCAAGTATAGCACGTATCTTAATCATAAGTTTGATTAAAGTAGTGTTATTAATATCTTCATTCAGAAAAACAACCGAATCATTGATATCTACTAGGTTAGTAATTTGTTCATTAATAACAGTATAAGGATTATCTGTTTCAGTTGGCACTATAATAGTGTCATTGTTTGGCGTATTGGGCCTATCGTTATATATACTCATAACTAAATATAATTAATAAATAATTAGAAACAAAATTTTAATTAAGCTTTTTTAACTGACGTTCAACTTTTTTAAGTTGTGTTTGATTAGTACGAATATCTTTTTTAGTAACTGACTTACTTACTTCACCGCGCAGGAATACCATTTGTTCAAGTAACTGATCACGTAAATCCTCTTTTTCTTGTTTAGATAATCGACTCTTAACTACCGTATTATCAAATTGTGTAGCTGGTAATGTTCCTTTAAGAGTTGGTTGTTCAATACCTTTATGAAATACATTGCCTTGCGGGTCTACATATTCTTTCATAAATTGCCATCCACGAGGTCTACCAGATGGTACATATCCTTGACGCGTTTCGGCAGGCCCTAATAACTCCATTGTACATGCACTGCATAGTACAGCTGTTGTTCTGGCACTTACCTCTGACCAATTTTTACATTCTTTATTCTGCCAATATTTGCCATCAGGTATGCTGTTCTGACAAATCATATAAAGTTTACCTTTATAAGTACGTGTATTGTATTGCATAATTAATTAATAATATCGACCGCCTGTTTTAGTTTTAGGTGGTTCTTCGTTTATAACTTTTTCTTGATAAATATCTTTTGTGTCATCTTTAATTTCTACATGCATAGGTGTATTGCCTATAATTTCATGTACTGGTTCTTCTATACTAGTGGATTCTTCTATAATAGACTCTATATCCGAACTAATAACTGGTTCTTGTATTGGTTCTGGTTCTTGTATATTAGATACTGACTCTTTAGGTTTATTATAACTAAAAGCTTGGTTAGCAACTACTACTAATGTGATAGCTAATGGATCGAATACAAATATAATTAATAACAAATACCAGTTAATAACCTTATCCATACTTTGGCCGGTTAAGGTAGCTAAGTACATTAATGGACCTAATTCTCTAGTACCGGTATCATTATTTTTAAGTTCAATTATTTTAAGATCATACTTAGCAATAGAATCATTTATACCTGATAGTTTTACGTCAATTTTATCACGATCACCTAACGCTTGCTGTAGTTGTTTTTCTAGAATACCACGACTTGATGTATTTGTATTAGTAATAACTTGACCGGTTCTATTATCCACATATTGAGTTTGTCCTGGATTAGATATGGCTAATCTAATATCTGTTATAGATTTAGTTAATTGATTTTTTTCGTCTACAACTAATTTTTGTTGAGATTCAAATGCAGACTTTTTAGATTCTAACAGAGATAATGAACGACCCGTAACTTCAGTACGGCTATATGTTTCTTGATACGCACCAGATAAATATCCATATATACCAGCACTAGTAATTAACATTAATATAATAACAGCAGTTACTAAATAACCACGTAATATTTTATTAACATCATCCCAGTACTGATATAAAGCAGATGCGATAACAAGCTTTGCAAATTCTAAACTACCAGCCATTATCATCACTTGTATACTAGCACCGGCAAATAGTTTACCGAGGCCGTATACAGAATAAAACGCTGCTGACCCGGATACGGCTAATGCTGCCAATGCAATTATATATGGAAGTAGTTTATTCTTCATTATGATATAGTTACGCGTTCCGTAACAAAGCGTATTCTATGGCGAATTTCATGTAAACGTCGTACTGCCTCTGCAGTATCAATAGCACGTTTTTCTGCTAGTTCAATTAAGATACGAGCCATGTCATCGGCTTCATCTAAACGGCGTAACACATTGTCTTTGTCTTTCATATTAACTCCTTTTCTTTTGTATATATATTTAGTTCAGGTAGATACTGATAATTAAGTAAAGCTAACTCCTTAGCCTTAGCCTCAAGCATGATATCTAAATTATGCCCATAAGTCTGAATTGGCTGTATAATATAATCAGAATGTGCCTGCTCTTTGATCTTATCAAAATCTTTTTTCATCTTAGCAAAAGTAGGAAACGTAACTAATTCTTCTATTGTCTTGTTATTGTTACGGCACATCGTATCAAACATAAGTTGATATTCTTGTCGACGAGATTCGCTATAATGACAACATTGGCGTACATTGGAAGGCCAGGTAGTACCTGCTAACTCCAGCGCTTCTTGCTCGGATAAACCACTAGTATGAAACTTATGATGATAATAATCAAAGGTAATAGGTACTTGGACGTTACGATAGATAAGATCATGTAACATCTGAACGCTATATAAAGAGTCCTTATCGTCATTCTCTACTACTAATCGAGCTTTACAGTTATCAGATAACCGGTCATAATTCTTAAGCCAACGATATGCAGTAGTCTCAGGATCTTTGTAAGCAGCACCGATATGAATATTGATCTTGTTCTCATATGAAGGCTCAAAGCCCATAAGGTCAAATAATTCAGAATGACGCTCAAGACCAATAATACTTCTACGTACAATCTCATCATCATGCGCACCTAAGATATGAAATGGACCAGGATGAGTAGTCAATCGATGCCCATGGGCCTTAGCATAATCACCAGCTAACTTAAGATGCATAGACAATAAGTCATACTGAGGCAAGTCGTGTAGCTCAAAATGATCATGCCATGGAACAAGCTCAGAACCTACACGAAACAAACGAATACCATGCTCTTCGTTCCACTTAAGATAAGTAAGTAAATCCTTAGCATTCTGTACAGCTAGCTCACCAATCTTATGCAGATCAAAATTACTATGCCAAGAAGCTTTGCGTAAGGTACGACTCGTAGTAACACGGCCACCTAATTTTTTTGGTCGATTAGTCAAGGTCTGATTGACACATGCATAACCTAACCTAACATTATTATTCATATATTTTAATTTAGATCTTAAAGATAAGTACATTGATGTACGAATCCAAATTATTCACCAAAAAAGTTTTCGGAAGTTTCTGATTCAATAACAGCATCTGCAATTAATTCACATGCATATATAATACCATCTTTACGTAATATTATATCTGTTCTAGTCCATTGACGGAACGTATCATTATTAAAATCGGGTCTTAATTTTGACTCTAATACCGTTCGTTTAACGTAGTATAATTTATCCTGGAATACTATTAAATTCATACTGTAAAATGGGGGTTATTTGTTCGGATATCAAGTAAAAGTTAATGATCTACGGGTCAGTTACTATAACTTATTACTTAATTTCAATTGTTTTAGGTGTTGCTTTAGATATATAAGGAATTTCTAAATGCAGTAATCCTTTCTCTAATTTAGCCTCAATTTTACCTAAGTCAAATTTAGATGATAATCTCCACCCTAAATCGAAGTTACGTTTGGCAATAGATTGCTTAATATAATTGCCAGATCTGGCTATTTCTTTATTATATGTAACTCTTAAAACATCGCCTTGGGTTGATATAGCGATATCTTCTTTATCAGCTCCTACAGCTGCTATTTCAAAAACAATACCAGATGCTGTTTCATAAATGTCTACTGGATATTGTATTTTAGAATCAAATGCGGATCTAAATTCAGCAGTTGAATCAAAAAAGTTTCTGACCAAAAGATCAAAGTGTTCAAATGTACTCATGTTTACCTCCTAAGATGGTTTATGTTATTAATTAAAAAAATTACTGACCCATAGTATCATTAATTTCTATAATATATTAGTTATCGCAAATAATCTGGCCGGAACCTATTATTTCATATGCTAAAAAATACTTGAACATGTCTTGTGACTTTGTTTTACGTATATCAGGACGACGTAATAACACGGTACCATTGTTCCACATATTACGTACAAATCTACGTATGATACGTAAATTATCGCAATTAAGTATAACAATGTTACCGACTGTCATTACATTCAATGTTTGATTACCAACACGAATTACTTGTAGTTGAACCAATGCAATCCCACGACCTTTATTACCAGAATTAAGATCATGTAATTGACGTTCAACTGCATGTTCAATACCATCTTGCAATGCATCCCAAACAAATTGAATTTTTTGTGAAGGATCTAATGCAACGAAAATATCAAATTCATTTTCTTGTATAACGAGGTCTTTTAGATTCATGTTCTCGTACCATTTGTGTTGCTAAATAGGTATAATCAACCCCCTCAGCTTTAAGCTCAGAATTGCGACTACTTAAAAACTGTTTTAGTCTAATTAATCGCGATTCTGAATCTTGCAGCTCTAAAAGTTTTCGTATTTCCATTTTCTCTTGTGAGCTAAATTCCATACTGGTCCTTTCTAATAAATATCGTTATTAGCTCAGATGACCCATCAAACCAAGACGGTAACGTTTCATGATTGTTTCGCGTGCATCCTTAGCTGTCTGCTCGATAAGTTCAAGTTCATCGATAGTAACTTCAAAATTACGGTTACCAATAATAAACTCTCCTACTGGCGGCTTACTAGGATTATTTGCAAATACCTTTGCTGATACAGCCTCATTTACTTCAAAGTCAATACCTCCGTAGTACTGTCCATAACGTTTTGTTTTGTTTTGATCTACTGCGAATCTGTTGTTAATACTCATTGTTTTAAGTTTTAAGATTTATATATAATCAATGCAAATAGTTCATCCGAGAAGGTATGATCTAATGCCACATTGCCAAATTCTTTTTGCGCCCAATTTAATAGTTCACCTGGATTAGACGCAATTAATCCATCATCTTTAGAAATGATATCTGATGCTAGCATTACAATAACTCCTTTGTTAGCATGTTTATACATTTGCTCTATTGTCGCTAATTTATATTGATTATCATCTTTAGTAAGATCAGCATCATATCGCAAATTAAGAGAATGAATATTAACACACCAATCTGCCATTAATGCTTCTGGTATTTTAAACCAATCTGTCTTTTGTATATCATATGTAGGATATAGTTCTGCAGACGCGTCTATCATAGCTTGGTTTAATTCAAGTCCGATATAATCTAGTTCATTACCTGTTTCTGATTCATATACGGCTTTAAAATCTCCACGACCACAACCAAAATCTAATACCGAATCGCCTTCTCCCATATATGCCATGGCAGTACGGTACGTATTCCACTGATGTTCTCTTGTATCATATCCGACAATTTCAGATGAATGTAATAAATAACCCGTATCAACCTCTGGCATTTCAGTTAGTTCATCGGCAGGTACCGGTACATCATCTTGATTGTCACGAATTAAAACTGTTTTTTGTATAGGCTCTAATTCAATTTGATCTGGTGATAATTTTTGTTTCAAATTGTTTATTGTATTTTTTATATTATTTAACATGTTCATCGATTTAATCGTTTATTGATACGCATAATTTTATTTTCGATATCAGACATATCCATACGGTCCGGATGTGTTCTATTGAAATTTTGAGTGGTACGACATGCTACTGCTGCATATTTCCATGCTGTTTCTGGATCATATGCATCTGGCATATAATAATCTTCGGCTAGGAAAACATCGCCGTTGACAATGATATAATTACCATTGTCATCGACGGTTAGTTTAGCATTAGGATAATCCTTTAAAACTCTTTTCTGTTCTCGTGTCATCTTAATAAGATCTTGGTCCAACTGTTTTAAATACGAAGTCATTATTCTTTTCAAAATGAAACTCGTCAAGTTCTAATTCAGGCGAATAATTTGCAATAGTATGACCATACTTACGGTCAATCCACATGTTATTATCACCACCAGTATTAGTCCAGATTTGAGTTAATTTTGAATTAATCCAGATATCGGCTTTACTATTGTTTACCGGAACCATTAAATGGCAAGAACCTTTTTCAGAACGAATATCATAGGTAGAAACACCTTTCTTAGTTCTTACGTTTGTTACCAATCCTACTTGATTAGTACCGCTGTAGTTGAATACTACTAAATCTCCTTGTTTATAACGCATCTCCTTTTGATTATTTAATTACTTTACAAATTTTACTAGCTGAAACTGACTTAACATCAAATTCAATACCAGAACCTTCAAAGTCCTTAACAATCAACGCTTCTGCATGCGTTACGGTCTCCGCTTGAACCAAATAAGTTTCGGTTGACCATTTTACTCCACCCTTAGGGGAATCTGTTGCAATTTTTACTTTACCAATGTAATACATAACTAATTAATTTTAATTTATACTTAAATATAATAACTGATTTCTAAATATCCAAATCTTTTTTAAGAAAAGTTTATTTTTGTTTTGGGATAGGTGTAGTTCTTCTACCACCTTGTGTACGTATAGCTTCCATTTCATCAGCAACAGCTAGCTCAGCACGAATCAATGATGCTATCATTCCTTTCTCTGTTAACAATGGTAACATGGATTCATAGTTAGCATATGACGTTTCTGCAGCAGCTGCTTCTTTTGCTGATTTAGTTAGCATTTCCAATCTACGTGCAATTTCTTCACGTAATGCCGATCTGCTCATAGTACCATATCCGGTAATATGAACCTCAGGATCTACTGGATCAAAATCTTTAGGATTAAGCAATCCACCAGCTCTTCCTGAGGCTTCCATCATGACACTGGCAATTTCTTCTGAAATTAAATTTCTAAGTTTTTCTTTTAAATCTTTCATATTATCCTTAAATTTTGATCCAATAGAATAGGTTTACTTTTTAGATTCGTTAACAGATTCTTTACGGTATTCTGTAACTAACTTCTTAATATCACCGATAGATTTTCTAGCTCTGGTAGCAGCAGCTTTATTACCCTTTTCAGTGAACTTAAGATGGTTGTCTTCGAACTCAGTCCATAAAGTTTTCATTTGATCAAATAGCTCTAATGTTGTCATAACACTCCTTTTTTTTTATTTATAACTCATACTCATCTTGGTCCATATAAATGTTATCATCATCTATATCATAACGGACCGCAAACTCTGTATATAATTGTTTTTTAAGCTGATCTTCGGAATAACATTCTACATGTTGAAAAATTAAATCACCATCAAGATATACCTCTCCGATGGCATTATCATCATCGATAAAGTATTCTAATTCTTCACCGTAGAATTCCTGACCTGTATTTATGTTTATTAATTCTATCATTTTATATAAATATTAAGTTATACCAATTATACCCGGCCTTGACCCCTATATACCTTCTTGTATCTCTTTGAGCCTTTTAATTTCGAGTGGCGGCATTTTGAATGAATTCCGGGACGCTTTTTGCGCGGCTTCTTTATGAAGTTTGAGGCGCTGCTGGTTTTGACTTTGGCCATTGTAATCCTTTTTTATGAGTTTTATTTTAAATATCTCCATAGGGGTAGATGTCCAGCCAAGTCTCCGGCGAATTTCACTGATATTACGCTTATCCATTGGGTTAGGATAATCACAATGCAAAGGATAAAATATCCAGGTCCTTCCGTGATTATTACCTACATGTACATAGTATAAATGACAGTAAGGAAATGGGTCATTTTTTAACTTTTCCACGGGTAAATTTCTTTTGAGTTTCAAATGTTTTTTCTAGTTCTGTCTTGGAATTTTCATCAAAAAGATCGGTAACACTAGTGATTTTCTTGACAGGTTTTTCCGCCATTTTTACAGGTATTATTGGTGCTTTTATGGTATCTGTAGCAGGTAATTTTTCCATGATATACCATGGTGCTCTCTTCTTTGCTTCCACAATTTTCCACTGACATCTCGGTAAAAATACATCATGATCTAACTGTACATCTACACCTAATTCTTCACGTAATCGGGTGACCGTTCCCTTGTAATGTGTACCGAACCAAAAGATACGTACACGGTCATTTACTTTAAGTTTTACTGGTTTACTCATAGACTATAAAGATAAGAATAATCTTTCAGTTATCCAAATATTTGTCCAGATTTTTTATAGAAATTGTTTCTCTTTTTCCTAAACGTCGTTGTTTAGTTTTCCAATGATTACGCATAAATAGTCGCGCATGTCGTTCAGATTCATATGCAACCGGTTGTCCATTAATGGTACCGGTTACCCACCATTTTAAGAATTTTTTCTGAACTATCCAATATGGTTTTTGATATGATAATTGTAACTGAGATCTCCATGTTATAATACTATACACATTAGATATTATTGTTGATATAATAACTAATATGCATAGTAATATTAACATTTCAGTACTTCATTAGGATTCTTTACGTCCGGCAAATTTATCTAATGATGTAGCTCCAATACAAACACAAACAATAACTTCAACTGCAGAAACTAGTTCTGTAGATGGTTTAATTGACTCATGAGAATAGGAGTTTGCCATCATGGTGATACATAAAAATAATGTACCGATAATTGCTAAAATACGTTTAGTAGATTGTTGCCCAGCCTCGTCCTGTAACAATGATTTTAAGAAATTCATTTACTTACCTTTGTTTAATTCATTCATTAAAAAATCAAACACCTGGTCCATATTTTCTTTGGCCACAGTGATATGATCTTCGGCCCAACTATGACCGTTTTGTAAAACCATTTCTATAACCTGTGGATCAATTTGTAACAGTATATCTATTTGTCGTCTCATTTGCTCCATATTACTAAAGAACATATAGTTCTCAGTTTCTGCTTGGCCTTCATTTACCTTTGGGAGTAGAGACGTAAGTTTTATATTTTTATTTGCCATGACTAATCTTTCTAATAAATATTACGGTTTATAGCTATCAGTATCTCGTACCAATTCAAAGTAGTCATTATCACTACCCGTATCAATTGTCATTTTAAATGGAAGCTTATTTAGATTTTTTTGTAAGAATGCTTTATATAAACGACCACGGCGACTATCCAATTGAGGGCCAGCTTCTATATCAGATTTAGGTACTACATATAATTTATAAATCACACATGTATGCTCTTTGCCGCCAGCAACTTCTACCTTTAACCCTTCCAAGCGTTTAACGTAATCTTCAATACATTCCATTACTGTAGCCATTAACTGATATTGTTCATTTAGATTAGTTTCAGGCATTTGATCGTTAGCATCATTCATAGTACTAAACGATATATTAGCGTCAATTAATACTTTACCATTTGGTGACCAAGCCGTTTCAGGAGCTCCTGGCTTTTTAAAATGTATTCCGCGTCTAATAACTGTTAGAAATGATATGTTATATAAAACTGTACCTTGTGCTAAATAAGTTACTCTGAATTGTGTTTTATGCTCGCCACTTCCAAATGGTTGTAGTGATTTAGCATGTGTTACAATTTTCTGATCAGCTTTATCTACGGCACGCCATTTGAATGGTTCGGCAGTGCCTTCGCCTATCTCTTTTAGTATTTCACTTAGTTTTATCATAATAATGCATAGTCGTAACTACTACCTTTTTTGGTTATAATAACGGTAGCATCTTGTGCTACTACAAATACTACTTTAGCTTTGTCAAAGTCTATTTTAGATGACATATCATATAAATCATATAGTGCTGTAATTATTTCTTCATAACTAGTTTGGCCTTGTTCCGAGTCTAACCACTCAATGAAGGTTTCATCTTCGCTTTGTCGTTCACCATCATCATTATATCGATTTCCTCGCTCTTCTCTGTCATCAATTTTGTCTTTAATAGACAATTCGTAAAATGCAATTCCTAATGAACCGTTACGATAACTTAATCCTTTAGATAACGCAGCAACTTTTTTAACCTGAGTCGGTATACTACTATGGAATGCTACAAGTGATCCTATATCATCACGTATAAATGCTTTATCCGCAACATCTTCGGCTGTTAATGGAACAACCAATGTAGGATACTCTGACTGACTTCCGCCGCCCCAACCTTCTGGATTCTTAACTACGCCACCAAAGAATTTAGCGACCTTTGGCATATGTCCCATCCACATGCGCTGGCTTCCTTGATATAAAGTACTATCACTTTCTAGTGTGCCATATCGATATAATAATGTATCATATAAAAACTTACCGTAACCATAGCCTTTATATTCCTGTGCAAAATTACTCCAATGTACTACCTGACTATCAATACCAAACATGGTTTTCATACTATACGGCCCGGTACTAGGCTCAGTTTCAATTTTACCAACATACATGGTACGTACTGGCTCGGCTAAATTTATTAAATGATGTACAGTACGACTTCCGCGATCACTCGGAGTAATGAGAACATATAATTGTCCTTGGCTTTCCTTGGCCTTACTTTTAATATACTCTCTTATACGTGCATCGGCTGGAGCATCGCGAACCATTGGATCATTATACCATTTGTCATCACTCCTCCAGGTTGTTACTTGTTCCCTGTCATACAATCGTATTAATAACTTTTCGAATTTATCGTCCATATCAACAAACTCATTTAATAATTCTAAACTAGTTGCTTGATCGGCATCGCCTGTCATCAACGAAATTTCATCTAGTTCTTGTTCAGACTCTTTAATAGGAACACAGTTTGGAACCTGACGGTCACCTTTCTTCTTCATTCCTATTTGTTTGTATCCATCCCAGCAAGCTTCTGTAAGGACTTCTTTTGCTAAGTTACTAAGTTTTGATTTCATATTATTCCTGTGGTAATTCATCCTCTGGGATGATTTCTTCTTCAAACATTGGAGCAATGTCTTCTGGGTTATGACCTAATGGAAGTGGTACCATTGGTATGTTAGGCATCACATCTTTCGCGGCCGGAATAGGCATATCCGGATCTACGAAACATCCACCGCCTCTATTATCATCAGTAGGACAACATTGAGTAGTATCAGTAGGATCTAAACATGCTTTACATGTACATGTGTTTTGTGGGCCACATGCCGCGGCTATTAATGCAATTGATAACATAAGGAAAAGATTTTTCATATTGTTTTATTATTTTAGAGTAACACCAGCCTTTTTTGCAATAGCCGAAGAATCTTTTACAATGTCTTTAATTGGATCGCTATCAGAACCATACGCAGTTTTTAATTCTTTACTCATGTTTTTATACCATTTAGTAAGATCTTCTTGAGTTTTTATCTTTCTAATACCTAGTTTATACTGTTCGTACTCGTATTCATCGTCAACCATGTAATGTTTAAGAATCTCATCTACATTTTTGAACAATTCACTTGCTGCTTTACTATATACATTACCTCCTGCGACTTTTGTAGCTCCTGCAGCTGCGGTGCTAGCAGCATCCTCTAACTCTAATGTTGGAAGCTTGGTGGCATCCCATCTGCCTTTTAATATAACAATGTCTCCAGCGGAAACTTTATCATGTCCTACTTTCTTTTTTAACGCTTCTTTAGCAGCATCGTGGGAATAGGTCATTGATTTGCCTTTAATGTATTTAGCCTTATAGTTATAGTTCGTGTTTGCTTTCATATCAGTAGCAATAAAGCCATCATAAAATGATATACTATCTCTTTCG